>ENA-OPKP01000040-OPKP01000040.1-human-gut-metagenome-genome-assembly--contig:-NODE-40-length-20553-cov-2.472436_pt1 | contig 20553 bp, 10 predicted proteins | sample MGYA00241785_ERZ501697 | MGnify/ENA primary metagenome ERZ501697 (study PRJEB25962, sample SAMEA2042191) | human gut metagenome | biome: human gut; feature: human-associated habitat; material: faeces...
TCGCGGTAAGCAACGGGGTCCCCGATAGGGGTACCATCGGCATCCAGAAGCAGAAAGTCAACAGCCCAGGTATCAATACCGACCGTTGTGGGCGTATAGCCTGCATCGTGGGCGGCTTTCAGCCCCTCGATCACATTCTGAACCAGGCCTTCCATATCCCAGCAAAGGTGACCGTTCTTTTCAATCAGGCGGTTTTCCAAGCGGTAGACTTCATGCAGGGCCATAACACCATGTTCCACGGTGCCAATAATGTGCCGGCCGCTGGATGCTCCGATATCTACAGCAAGATAACAGGTTTGCATCTTTCTCTCCTTTTTGGTAAAATACGAATCAGGCGAACTGCCTTATGCTATTAGTATAGCGGCATAATATCCGGTATTCCATGGTTTGAAGTGGACTGTTTTTTGTGAAAATTCTACTTTGCCATTCCCTGCTGGCAAAGGCGGTTTCGCTGCTTTTGCTTGACTTTTTGTAATGGGAAAAAATTAAGTCTGTGTTTTTTCGATGACAAGGCGAAGCTTGTTGTAATACTGTCGCAGTGCCCGGCGAAAATGCTAAAAATAAAAAAAAAAAAGCCCAGCCGTTTTATACGGCTGTTTTTTACTTAAATTTTTATTCCTCTGTATACGACCAGATCGTGTTATTGCAGTGGTTCTTTTCCACTTTGAGGAACAACTCGAAGTCGGTGATGAATGCCGGAGTAAGCTCTTTCAGCGCAATACCACTGGCCTTGTACCGCTTTTCGACGAACTCCGCGAGGTGTTTGTAAACGACGCAGTATTTCCAATAGCTGCGCAGGCTTTTAAGTTTACCGACCTGCGTCTCGTGGTTCATGCCCAAACCTAAATAGGCATTGCGAACTTTCTCGGCGGTAACATAGTTGTCACCCGGTTTCAGTTGGCTTTTCGATGGCTTCGGTTTGGCTTCGATATCGCAATTCGATTCTCTCTAAATCCCTTGTTTACGACCTTCTTGCTCCAATCCGCTCCCATTCTCGAATTTTCTCTTTATCTTTGTCAGAAAAATAAAGCAGTCCATGAAACGACCCAACGTACTTAATTTAACCTGCCCTGCCATCCCCGTAGTTCGGATCGGTTTTGTCGGATTAGGAAACAGGGGCATTCTTGCACTCGAGAGATATATGCACCTGGAAGGCATTGAGGTGAAAGCGCTTTGTGATTTGCGGAAGGAAAACATAGAGCGTGCAGAGCGGATTTTGCAGGAGTCCGGCCGCCCCAAGGCTGAGAACTATTCGGAAGAGGGGATGTGGCGCAGGATGTGCGAATGTAAAGAGATAGATCTTGTTTATATTTGTACAGACTGGCTGACTCATACCGAGATTGCGGTTTATGCTTTGCAGCAGGGACGCCATGTCGCTTTGGAGGTTCCTGCCGCCATGAGTGTGGCCGATTGCTGGCGTTTGGTGGATACAGCCGAAGAAACCCGCCGTCATTGCATGATGCTGGAGAACTGTTGTTACGATGCGTTTGCCTTGACTACATTGAACATGGTGCAGCAGGGGGTGTTGGGAGAGATCACTCATGCCGAGGGGGCATACATACATGACTTGCGCAAGCATTATTTTGCAGATGAAAAGGCGGGTGGGTATCACAATCACTGGATAAAGCTTTATAGTCAGCAGCATACGGGGAATCCTTATCCTACTCACGGTTTGGGTCCTGTCTGCCAATGGATGAATATTCATCGGGGAGACCGTATGGAATATCTGGTTTCCATGTCCTCGCGTCAGGCCGGTCTTTCTGCTTATGCCGGACAGGCGTTTGGCGCATCCTCCGAAGAAGCGGCACAGAATTATGAGATGGGGGATGTGAATACCACGCTGATTCATACCGCAAAAGGAAGAACTATCTTGTTGCAATATGATGTGACCACTCCTCGCCCGTACAGCCGCCATCAGACGGTGTGCGGCACGAAGGGATTCATGCAGAAATATCCCGTTCCCTGTCTTATGCTGGATAAATACGGAAAAGAGCCTTTGTCCGGCGAGCAGTTTGAGCGGATGATGGAGCAGTATAAACATCCTTTTACAGCTGTTATCGGAGAAGAGGCCCGGCGGAAGAATATGCCGAATGAAATGAATTATATCATGGACTATCGGCTTATTCATTGTTTGAGGAACGGTTTGCCGTTGGATCAGGATGTGTATGATGCCGCCGAATGGTCCTGCATTACGGAACTGAGCGAGCGTTCCGTGCGGCAGGGCAGTGTTCCGGTGGAGATTCCCGATTTCACACGAGGGGACTGGAAAAAGAGATAATGCTGTAGGTTCTTTAGCACAGGGGGATAAACCGAATGGTTCTCACCTGAAGATGAAAAGAACGCTGATATTTTAATCTCCAGATGAAAATATAGGCTTGTTTATTGAACTCCCATTGATGTTATCGTTTCTTGTCTTGTGGTGTTTCCACTATTATTTTTCCTTCTTTCATGGTGAACTGTGCGATTTTCAAATCATTCAGCGCATCCAGTACGGTATTCATCGGGAGTTGGCGGTTGATATGGAAATAGATGCGTTCGTCCAGCAACGGACGTGAACGGAATACGATGCTGATGTTATACCATGAACCTATTTCTTGCATGACTTGCCTCAAGTCGGTATTGTCAAAAGAAAATTTATTCTCCGCCCATCCTTTTCTCTTTTCCGTATCGACTCTTTTCAATTGGAGTTTTCCTTGTTTATCCAAGGATATTTGTTCCCCAGGGTGCATTTCCCGGCTTTGACGGCGCTTGGTATGACTTACATTCACTCGTCCTTGATAGAGGATGACATCCGGCGAGTAACGGGGATAGGCTTTCACATCGAACACCGTTCCCAATACTCGTGTTTGTAGTTGCTCGGTGCAGACTATAAAGGGGCGGGAAGCGTCTTTGGCTACTTCAAAACGGGCTTCTCCGCTTAGTTTGACACTGCGAATGGTATCTGTAAACTCTTTCTGATACTCCAGACGGCTGTTTGCGCTGAGCAATACCTTGCTTCCGTCGCTTAATTGAACGGAGGTAATGGTAGCGGGTGGGGTGTTTACAATTATCCTTTTCCCTTCTTTCCGAAAAGTAATTTCCTCAGGAACTTCCAGTGAAGTGAAGACTTCCACTTCCTGCTGCTCAGGTTGCAGTAAAGGCTGGAATACAAGTGCCAAGGCGATGACAGCGGCGGCTATACCTAGTATCATTATCCGGCGGATAGATTGGTGTCTGATACGGTGACGACGGATGAATGTCTGCCAGGCTTTCCGGGTTTCGTCCGCGGTGGGAGTATCCCCCAATGCTTCACCGAAGAGCTGTTCCAATTGATGGTCATTCCAAGTCCCGTTTTCTTGGGAGCTTTGGTTATGGGTATCCTTTCCGCTGTCCGGATGGATGTGGTCATTTGTTGAAAACTCCTTTTTCATTGTTTCTCCTCCTTTCCCAGCATCGCTTCGCGCAGAGTCCGCAATGCTTTTGATATATGTTTTTTCACGGTGTCGGGGCTGATTCCCAGTTCTTCGGCTACCTGTTGATATGTTTTTTTCTCCCAATAGCAGCTTCGCAAGATGGTGCAAGTCGGTTCGGGCAAACTGTGGGCTATGTTTTCTGCTTGCTGCAACAGTGCCTCGTGTGCACGATAACCTTGATTCATTTCCGCACGGGTGGCTTCGGTGAGGCGGTCGATGTGTTGCTGTTCCACATTCAAATGCTTCAAACGGTTGAGACACCCGTTACGCACGGCGGCATAGAGCCAAGCGCTACGGGTGTTTTCCTTCAGTTGGTCGAACTCCTTCCAGGCTTGTTCCATGGTTTCGCTTACTATGTCCTTGGCTTCTTCCGTATTGTTCATCAGGGTGGTAGCAAAGCGGACGAGGCGTGGGTACATTTCTGCGAACAGTCGTTCGAAGTGCTCTTCTTTATGGTTTCTTCTCCTGAATAAAATCTGCATGTTTCCTTGTCTTCCGTGAACAAAGGTACGGAAATTTCCTTTTCTCCGCTGGGGTTACAGACGATTCTTTTCGCTTTGTCCGGCTCCGGTTCCTTTATATTTGCTCTTGGTTGCATTGAATTTATAGGATACTTGGAGGCCGAAGCGTTGGAAGTCGCGGTAAATCCGATTTTCCATATAAGCGTTTATGCCGTATAAATTGAAATGATAGTAACCGGTATGAAGAATGTCATTGGCGGTAAGTGCTATGTTTAATGTTTCATTTAAAAATGATTTGGATAAGCGTGCACTGATTTGTCCTTCCGTGCGCGTTACAAAAAATCCTTGCCGGGAAGCGGTGGAGAGATATCCTTCTATATTGAAGAACCAGCCTTTGGGAAGGTTGAAGTTGTTGTCCAGACTGATATAGAAACGGGGTTGGTTCCGGCGTTCGGTGATTCCTATTTTATTCGCATTCATATCCAAAAAAGCCATATTCACATTGAGTTGCGGTTCCCAATACCCTAGCTTGGGAGAGGCGTTGAGACTAATGCCGTAATTATGGGTTGTAGGAATGGTCTGTGTGGCAAATAAGAGGACGCCCGGATGTGTATCTTCCTTGTATGGCATAATTATATTGGTATACATATTGAGAATACGGCTGAAATAGGCTGAGAAATAGAGCCAATTCCAAGAGGTACTGGCCGAAAAACGGTGCGTCTTTTGTGTTTTCAGCAAAGGGTTTCCTTGAGAATACTCATATTTGCTGCGATAGCGGATGGAATTGGTCAATAAACTATAGTCGGGATTATTTTTCCTTAACCGGTAAGAGAGGCTGAAACTTTTGCCATTGTGTGACCAACTGGCGGCCAATACAGGAATAATATCATTATAGGTAGGGCTTTGTGCATCTATCTTTATTCCTTTTTCATAATAATCTGTTTGTTGATGTTCATAACGTATTCCCATATTCAGTTTCCAATGGCGGATGGATTTTGAATAGTCAGCAAATGCGGCATATACGGATTGTTTGATGTGGTCGTCGGCATCGGCAGAGAAACCGTTTTGGGTAAAGATATCATGGCGGTTGGTAAAAGTTTCTTCCGTACCGAATGAAAAACGTCCGTTCCATAAAGGGGCACTGACTACCAGCTTGGCGGCATAGAGGGAGCTGCGCATATGACTGTCTGCTTGCACGGTTGCATCGTCATTATTAATGGCGTTCTGGTCGGAATGCGAGCGTTTGAATAGATAATCGGCGTTGAAGTCAATATTCCATTTGCCCAGTTCTCCTGCGTAGTAGGCGTTTGCCGCGTGATCCCAACCTGTATGTGTTTGTTCTGCTGTAGTAAAGTTTATCCGGTCGGTTTCTTCATCGTTACGTCTGGTGACGGTTCTACCGGATGAATTTCTGTCTGCATTCCCTATTCCGGTTTCGGGCATATAGCGCAGACCGAAAGAATGGTGTTCATCCGGTTCATAATTGAATCCCAGCTCACCGGAAAAACGTTGGCTCTTATGGGTTTGCACATCATTTTTGTTGGTTTGCCAAATGGCGGAACCCTTGATGCGGTTCATATTTGTGGTTTTTCCATACGAGTTTTGTTGTGCCAGATAGCCTTTTACAAAGAGATCCAGACCGCCGGTGCGATAATTTAATGCCATATATTCGTTGGCGTTGGCAGAATGTCCTTGTGAATAAGTCGTATTGAAATGGCCGCTCAACCCTTGTCCGCGCCGGCGGATGGTGTGGAGGCGGATGACGGCTGCTACGTCCGAGGCATATTCGGCTCCGGGAGTGGTGATGACTTCCGCGGATAAGATTTCGTTGGCTCGGATACGCTCCAGTTCTGTCATGTCGCGTACCTTCTTATTATTTATATAGATTACAGGAGAACCACATCCCATTACATTGTATTCGCCGTTACGGCCGGTGACGAAAGGAAGATGGGGCAACATTTCTGCGGCAGACCCCATTCGGGCCAGGGAAGTTCCTGCCACGTTGGCTTTTAGTCCGTTGGGACCCACTTCTATCATGGGGCGTCGGGCGCTGATGGTGACTTCCTGCATCAGTTGGGTGTCGGGAAGCAGGTGAAACGTAGGAGTAGGGTGGTAAGGTTGCACTTCTGTCTTATAGCCTATGTAAGAAACCCGTATCAAGTAAGGTCTCCCTTCTTCCGCTATCATCAGGAAACTTCCGTCTTCACGGGTGACACATCCGTTTACAAAGGTGGAATCGCCGGGGGGCAATAAGAGTACATTGGAGTAGGGCAGCGGTTCATTCTTTTCATTGGTTACTTGTCCTCGTATTTCGGTGGTGGGTACATTCTTTCCCTTTTTCTGTATGACGAAGTATTCTTCCCGTTCTTTGCAAATGAAAGGAGTGCCGTTCAGGACAGTGCCGATGGCTTCAAGTTCAGTTTTTTGCCGGATGGAGGCTGTAACCCGGTAACTTTCAGTTTCGTTATAGGAGAAGATAATATTCTTTCCACCTTCCTTTTCGATTAGTTTAAGGGCAGCGGGAAGTGGTTTGTCCTTTAATTCTATAGAGAATTGCCGGGGTGTTTGTGAATGAAGCGGAAGGATGATGCTGAATAATATGGTCATGATCCACGCTGTTTTCAAATAGCCGTCTGGTCTCATTTTACTAGTGTTTAATTGTTCTTTATGAGTAATACAACCGAGGTTTGTAATCGGGTACGGTAAAATAAGGAAAAAGATTCGATGGGTTGTCGGAATGGATTCCCGTGGTTGGTTCATGCAAAGGGAACGGATATAACTTTATGAAGAATTTATGAAGGATTGGAATAAGAATGATTCATTGTAATAGTTTGATATTCAGTGTATTGGTTGTGTATGAAGGATTTGAAGGGAAAAAAGGTGGAAAATGTATCTTGAAAGGAGATGATTAGGCCAGCTACTTGTGTTACACTTGTTGCATAGGAAATTGTAGATGGCGGTAGCTATGAAGAACAGAGAGAATAGAATAGGGTGGCTGAGAACCAAATCCAGCCACCCTGTTTCTATCGTTTAAATTCTTGTCTTATTCTATTTCAATCTGATGTTTTACCGGAGTCAGGATGAAAGTAAATTCATAATCACCGTAAGGCAACATATATTGAGGCAACGGCAGAGCTCCCCAGCTGTTTACACAACCTAATCCCATCTGAGCCTTGTCGATAATCAGGTTGGTCAGGTCTGCTTTCTGTACTTCGGGCGAGTGACGCTGGTCTTTTTGTTCGCCATCATCCAGTGAACAGATGGTATAATGCAAGGCAGATGCGGAGAATGGAGCATCACCTACCACCTTCAGGCCGTTACCACCGGCATTCAGTTGCTTCCACCAACGGATATCGGTCTTGGTTCCTGTTTCCTGCGGACGGATATAGGAATAGAATTGTTCATTCACACTCTGGCGATAAATACCCAAGTCTGTGCTGTGGTTGCGGTCACTGTAGTTTTCTACCGGACCACGACCATAATATTCTACGGTTTCAAAACACTTAGGCATCTGCATTTGCATACCGAAGCGGAACATCGGAGATACTGTGGCATTCTTGTCGGCTGTCATCTTTTGGGTCACTTTGATGGCTCCTTCGTTGTTGATGACATAAGTCAGATATAATTTGGCGGAAACATTCTTCATGTCATATTCCGCATTCACTACTATCTGGTCATTTTCTGTTTTGGAATTCAAGGAAATCAGTTTCAATCCCGGGTTCTTCCATGCTGCATATTTGTTTTGCAGGCCGGCTCCCATATCATTGTCTGTCGGGGCACGCCAGAAGTTAGGGGTCAGGGCTGCGCCTTCTTTCAGCATTTCCGTTCCGTCCACTGCATATTTGCTTAAGTAACCGTTCTGTTTGTTGAACTCGGCTACGAAGTTATTGCCTTTTACGATCAGATAATGATATTGGTTGTCGATGATTTGCGGAACAACGGTGGCTACATTGGTTGTTTCCACGTTCTTCAAATCCATAGACGGTGCTTTGTAATCATTCAGTGTCAACTGATTCTTGGCGACGGTGAAACCTGCAGGCAGCAAACCTTCGCGGTTTTTCAGTTTGTAGGAAACGTTCAGCAACCATTCCTTGCAGGTACAGGTCTTGCCGATATTCAACGTAATTTTGGCTGTTTCCTGAGGAGCGATTTTTAAATCATCCACGCGTCCGGTGCGGATTATTTTTCCATCTTTCAGTACTTGCCATTCCATATAGTAGGCGGATAGGTCACGGAAGAAGTTCTCATTGAACACATTTACTTCCCCTTTGCTTAAATCGGCGGGAGTAGTCCAAATGTTCTGATAGAAATAGCCTACTTCATACATGTGCGGATTAGGAACGCGGTCGGGGCTGATCAAACCATTGTCACAGAAGTTGTTGTCAGAAGCGTCAAAGCGGTTGAAGTCTCCACCGTAAGCGTAAATCATCACACCGTCTTTTCCTTTCCAACGGCAGGACTGGTCAACGAAGTCCCAGATAAATCCACCTTGCAGGTTCGGATATTTGCGAATCAAATCCCAGTATTCTTTGAAACCACCTTGCGAGTTACCCATTGCATGGGCATATTCACACTGAATCAATGGTTTGGTAGCATCGGTACGTTGACCGTATTTTTCCATTCCTTCGTAGCCATAATACATCGGACAGAAGATGTCGGTATGGTCTTTCTGGCGTGCTTGTTCATATTGGCAGGCACGGCTGGGGTCTTCTGCTTTAATCCATTGATAGCATTGTTCGAAGTTGGGGCCGTCGCCGGCTTCATTACCCAATGACCAGAAGATGATGCTTGGGTGGTTGAATCCGCGCTGTACATTGCGCTGGTTACGTTCCAGATGGGCTTTCTTATAAGAGGGGTTCTTGGCCAGAGTCTTTTCGCCGTAGCCCATGCCGTGAGATTCTATATTGGCTTCGGCTACGACATAGATACCGTATTGGTCACATAAGTCGTACCATAAGTTGTCATCCGGGTAGTGGCAGGTACGTACAGCGTTCAGGTTGAATTGCTTCATTATCTGGATATCCTGTAGCATACGTTCGGGAGATACTACATATCCTCCGTCCGGATCCATTTCGTGGCGGTCGGCCCCCTTGAACAGGACTGCTTTACCGTTAACTAAGATCTGGTCACCTTTCAATTCAATCTTGCGGAAACCTACTTTGACGGGAATTACTTCATTGCTGCCCTGCATACTGGCACGCAACGTATATAAATAAGGTGTTTCGGCACTCCACTTTTTGGGGTTTTCTACGTTCATCGTTACCAGACCGGATTTGTTGGCGGTAGCGGTTGCCACTTGCTTGCCCTGTGCATCCACCAGTTCCAAATCGACTTTGCCACTGCCTTTCAAATCCAGATTGATAGCCAGGCTACCGTTTTGATAAGCTGCGTCCAAATCGGGAGTTACACGGATATCTTGAATGCGTTTTTTGTTGCGGGCATATAGATAGCAGTCACGTCCCACACCACTGTAGCGGAAGAAATCCTGGTCTTCCAGGTAACTACCGTCGCACCAGCGGAATACTTGGAAAGCGATCAGATTCTTCTGACCCGGTTTTAAATACGGAGTCAGGTCAAATTCGGCTTCCAGTTTGCTGTCCTCGCTGTAGCCTACATAACGTCCGTTTACCCACAAATACATGTTAGAGGTAACCGAGCCGAAATGAGCGATAATATCTTTTCCATTCCATGAGGCAGGAACTACAATTTCACGTCGGTAAGAACCAACGTGGTTGTTTTCTGTCGGCACTTCGGGAGGGTTGTTCTGGAACTGGTTGCGCCAGGCATAGCCTACGTTCACATAAATAGGATCACCGTATCCGTTCAGTTCCCATACGGCGGGCACTTGCAGGTCATCCCAGCCTTTGTCGTTGAAACCGGTTTTCCAGAAATCAGTGGGGCGGGAATCCGCATCCTTCACCCAGTTGAACTTCCAGGTTCCGTTCAAAGTCATGTAGTTGGTTGATTGTTTTTTGTTCGCTTTCTTAGCTGCATCTGCATTTTCAAAAGCAAAGTAGTTCGTGTGCATCGGCGCACGGTTTACCGCATTTATTTCCGGATTGCGCCATTCTTGGAAGGTCTGCGCACCTGCTGTAAGGGCGAGGACTGTGAACAGACCTGTCATAAGTTGTTTCTTCATGCTATTATTTTATTGGTTTTGTGCAAATATAGTGAAAATAATAGTGACCAATAGGACATAAATCGGGCAATATTTGTTATAATTATGAATGATTTGCGTTCTATTATAAAAAATTATGGCATTCTTGAAGCATATTTGGAACAGGTGGCAGAATTTACTGCATGATGAGAAATTAAAGCATAAAATATATGTGATTATTTTTGAGAGTGACACATCGATGGGAAAGTTATTCGATGTGGCGTTGATAGGGTTTATTGTCTTGAGTATTCTGGTGGTTGTTGCCGAGAGTATCAAGAGTTGGGATGCTGTTATCGGGCCTTATCTGCGAGTGTCGGAGTATGTTTTTACTTTCTTCTTTACGTTGGAGTATGTGTTGAGGCTTTATTGTTCTCCTAAACCGCGCAAGTATGCTTTTAGTTTTTTCGGTATAGTGGATTTGTTGGCTACCTTACCTTTATATATAGGCTGGCTTTTCGGCACGGCACGTTATCTGCTGGTGATCCGCACTTTCCGGTTGATTCGTGTGTTCCGTATCTTTAAACTTTTCAATTATCTGAATGAAGGTAATTTCTTGTTGCGTTCTTTGGTGTTCAGCAGTCGGAAGATTATTGTTTTTTTTCTTGTTTGTACTGATATTGGTGACTTCGATCGGTACATTGATGTATATGATTGAGGGACAGCGGCCGGGCACTTCTTTCAATAATATTCCGAATAGTATTTATTGGGCGATAGTGACGATGACAACAGTAGGTTATGGGGATATCACTCCGGAAACTCCGCTAGGGCGCTTCCTTTCGGCCATTGTAATGTTACTGGGCTATACCATCATTGCAGTCCCCACAGGAATTGTTTCTGCGTCTATGATCCAGGAACATAGACGCAGGGTGGCCCTGAAATGTCCGCATTGTGGTAAGGACGGACATGAGGACGGGGCTGCTTATTGTAAATACTGTGGAGGAAAACTGGTAAATTGATTATGGAATGCTGTATGATAGAAAGTTATTCTATCACCCATCGCTTATCATGCGCCACCGTCTTTTTCGGATCATAAGTCATTCCTTCTTTGGTAGGGATTTTTATCACGTAAGTCCGCCCGCTGTGGTTGGACAAGGATGTTTCCCGCAACCAGGGATTCATATTCTTTAATATGGCCAGATTGATTCCTTTGCTACGTGCGAAACGTGCCAAGTCTGCAATTCCTTTCGTCACAGTGACTTCCGTATAGGGAATGGGCGGATACAAATCCGATGCGCGCAGACGGAAACCGAAAGTAGTAGGGGCGCTGAACAATTGTTTGGCTGCAAGAATGCGGTACACATACCGGGCTGTTTCTTCTACCAGTTGCAAATCCAGCGAGTCGTCCACATTCTGTTTGGCCAGTTGGCTGGCAATGCGTGCCTGACCAGCGTTGTATGAGGCGGCAACAGCCACCCAATCCTTATATTTAGCATACGCGTCTTTCAGATAACGGCAGGCGGCACGAGTCGCTTTCTCAATATGGTAACGTTCATCCACATTGTTGTTAACCTCCAGTCCGTAATCCCTTCCCGTACCTTGCATGAATTGCCATAGTCCGGCGGCTCCGGCAGAGGAACGGGCGGTGGGATTCATATTACTCTCTATGACCATCAGGTATTTAAAATCATCGGGGATTCCGTTCTCTTTCAGTATGGGTTCTACAATGGGGAAATAACGGTTGGCTTTTTTCAGCATTTGCAGGGAAGTACTGTGCATATAGGTGAATGCCAATAATTCACGGTCCATACGCTCGTGGCGGTCAAAGCGGCTCAAGTCAATCACTTTACCACAAAATTCAATGCTGGAGGGAACTTTGGGACTACTGTATTTCAATGCCGTAATACCTAAATCTTCTCGTATGATAGTGGTATCTTCCTGTTCCGTTTGGGGAGTAGCACAACTGCTGCTCACTAAGGCGGGTGAGGCGACTACAATGCAAAAGGCTGCCACAGCAGCCAGATTGATGGTTATTTTTCTCATTTTTCCTTTATTCGTTTTCATTCTCTTTTTCTTTTCCTCCCCGTCCGAAGTTACGATATTCGGTAGGGGTGAAGTTGGTACGTTTTTTAAATACCGAGAAAAAGTGTTCAGTAGAGGTATAATTCAATTCATAGCATATCTCTTTCACTGACATGGAACTTTCAATCAATAATTGTTTCGCTTTGCGCAATTTCAGCTCTTGGAAATACTTGGCGGGCGCATAGCCGGTGTATTCTTTGAATACTTTGCGGAACCAGGAATAACTGATACCTAATTTCAGTGCCAGTTCTTCCGGATCTATATCCTTGTACACATTTTCGTGCATGATGATTTTGGCACTTTCTATTTTTTGTGCCGCATTGTCCACCTCATAGCGTTTGTTCTGCGAGATAGCAAGTACGGCTCCCATAATGTGTAAAACAATGCCGGACAAATATTGTTGCGCTGCGGTCTTGTCTGCTTCCGCTACTTCCAGTGCACGGGCAAAAAGACTGGCCAGTTCTTCATTGATACCGATATCCAAAATCTGGTTTTCTTTTGAAATAAAGCTGTTTTTTACCAGATTGTCTATAATCGGACCTTCAAAACCGATGTAATATTCGTTCCATCCTGTTTTTTGCAGCGGCGCGTAGGTATGCCACTGTCCGGGAAACAGGAAAAGTATCTGTCCTTTAGATATGTCGACAGACGGAGTAGTATCGCTGGCGAAAGTTCCCCGTCCTTTAGTAATGTATACCAACTGATATTCATGCAGCACACGTCCTTTCTGGGCCGTGAAATAATAAGCGTCCGGGTGGTTGCGTGGTGGATAAACGCTCCCGGCCCTGATGGCCTGGAATCCGACGGTAGTCACCGACAAGCCGAAACGCTTGTCACGTTCATTGACAATTAGGTATTTAAAATCAGCGCCTTGGTCGTTGTAATGCATGTTTCTCTGTTTTAAAATTAGGTCACACTTATCGGCAAATATACAATTTTTTATCTTAACTGCCTCTAACCTTTTTGTCCTAAGTGTTTCTGGAGGTATAATTTTAGTTTCTTATGTATGCGGATGAGGGAAATTTAGAACAAATCTTATGGAATATTTGCTTAAAATGCTTTTTTTTGCGAATATTGCATCAAATCTTAAAGTTGAATCTATGCACTTTGCACACCGTAACTGTGAATATATTCTTGGAGTAATATATCTTTTGTGTTTTCCCGTTTGGCTTTGGGCTGATAACAAGGTCAATACCTATCATTTTAAATCTATTTCCACTTCGGTGAATTTCCCGACCAATGAAGTCCGGAAATTATTTCAGGATAGCCAGGGGTATATATGGATATCGACTTACAATGGCCTTTTGCGCTATGATGGGTATTCTATTGTGGTGTATAAACCCGATGGAGTGAATCATGGACGTTCCATTGATAGTTTTGTGAATATGGTGGCCGAAGACAAGGAGAATAATTTGTGGATAGGTACGCACAATGGATTATATGTATTGCATAAGGAAACGGATGAGATAGAAAAAATAATCAGTCCTTTGTTACAGGTAAGCAATGTGGAGAGTATTCTTTATGCAAGCAACGGGGACTTATGGGTGGGAAGCAACAAAGGGTTGTTTCGCAGGAAAGCCGGAGGACGTACTTTCGATTGTGAAAAGAACATGGACATAAAGTCCGTTATCGAAGACAGGGAAGGACAAATATGGATTGGTACTTGGGAACAGGGGTTGCTGCGTTATAATCCTCAAGAGGAATTGTATTATACTTACGAGGGGATTAACCCTGGTAATTCGGCGCATGTCATATTTCAGGATGAAGCCGGGAATATTTGGATCGGTACCTGGCGGTATGGATTGGTGAAACTCATTAATCCGTATGATCCGGAACATTTCTCATTTAAAACATTCCGGAACATCAAGGGAAATTCTCATTCTCTGTTGGATAATATTATCTACGCCATTGCTCAGGATAAAAATTCCGGAAAGCTCTGGATCGGTTCACGCAGTGGAGTCAGTATTTTGGAAGATGAATCGGGGGACGGGAATTTTACCAATATTGTTCCGGGTAACCTTCAAGGAGATTTACCTTTTAATGAAGTGAATTCTCTGTTGTGCAGTAAAGACGGGCTGATGTGGCTGGGTATGTTGGGGGGAGGTGTTTGTACTGTAAATACAAATAAGTTCCGGTTTAATTATGATTCTTTGGAGGCTTGGCGTGAGCATTGCCCTACCAGCTCTGTCCGCAGTGTCTATCAGGAGGATAATGGGAATCTGTGGATGGGAATCATGGGATTCGGTCTGGTTTTTTATGATATGGAACAGCATACCATTGTTCCTTACCGCTCTCATCCTGTATTGAAGAATATGGGATATACATCGACGGTCAATGATATTATTTATCGTAAAAGGACAAATGAATTGTGTTTTGCCACTTGGGATGACGGTGTGTGGTTCTATAACGTCAAAGCCGGGAAAGCACACGTGGTAAATACCGTAACCAACCCGGAACTGAGTGATATTTGTATTTATTCTTTGTTGGAGGATTCGAAAGGGAATCTGTGGTTGGGGACACGTTCGGGAGTGTTTATTTTGGATACGGAACAAAGGCTTCATTCTTTGAATGAACTGGTGACTTTGACAAATCAGGCATTGCCCCAAATTTCTATTTTCAAAATGGCGGAAGATCAAGATGGTTTTATCTGGATAGCGACTAGCAATGAAGGGGTATGGCGGATAGATACATCCGGAGAAACATATAAGGTTAAGTTTTATACGCCTTCGGATGGTACATTATCCACTATCGGGGCGATGAGTGTTTGTGTGGATGGATACAATAGAGTATGGGTGGGGTCGAATGGTAATGGACTCGATTTGTATGACCGGAAGAATGATCGTTTTGTTTCAGTCTTGAATGATTATTTCCGGAATGGAGATGTTGTTTTCAGTATGCTGGAGGATGATGAGCATACTTTATGGCTTACTACCAATGCGGAAATGTATCACATTGATATCCCTTTGGATGGTGCTGCACCGAAAATACATACTTACACGGTAGATGATGGTTTGCAAGACCACATGTTTAACCGGAATTCTTGCTTCAAGGGGGCGGATGGGAAACTTATCTTCGGAGGATTCCGTGGATTGAACAGCTTCTATCCTGATAAAATTGTTCAGGATACTGCTTATTCTCCGGTAGTGATTACAGATATAAAGGTACATAATGTATCGGTACGTACCTACCCTCTTTCCATCAGAAAGGGGATTGCTGCAAACAGGTCTATTGATTTTATTGATAAAATTGTATTAGGATACCGGGAGAATAATTTCAGTCTTGATTTTTCAATATTGAACTATATCAATCCTGAGTTGAACCGTTATTTATATCGGTTGGAGGGATATGACAAGGAATGGTTGTCCGTTGAGGCTGGACGTCGGTTTGCCTATTATAACAATCTTCCGGCAGGTACTTATACTTTTTGTGTAAAGGGAGCCAATCAGAATGGAATCTGGTCTCCGGATATGAAATGTCTGCGTATAACTATTCTTCCGCCGCCTTGGTTATCGTGGTGGGCTTATTGCCTTTATGTCTTGTTGTTCGTTTCATTGGCATGGTATACTTATCGGATTGTCAGAAACCGTATCCGGATGAAACAGGCCATAGAGATGGGGAAGATAGAACGGCAGAAAATGGAGGAAATCAATCATGCTAAATTACAGTTCTTTACCAATATCACTCATGAGTTGCTGACTCCGCTTTCTATTATATCGGCTTCGGTGGATGAACTGAAACAAGAAGTACCGGCAAGTTCGTCGGTTTGTCCTGTGATAGCTGATAATACTGTGCGGTTAATCCGGTTGATTCAGCAGATCTTAGAGTTCAGAAAAGTGGAGAATGGCAAGTTGCGGCTGAAAGTCTCGCATGGAAATGTCAGTATGTTCTTGAAAAAATCAGTGTCGGCTTTCGCACCTTTGGTTAAAAAGCAGAAATTGTCCATACAATTTGATTTGTCTGAAGAATATTCGGGATATTTTGATGTGGATAAATTGGATAAAGTGGTGTACAATCTGCTTTCCAATGCCGCTAAATATACTCCTGAAGGAGGAACTATTGTGGTGTCACAGGCTCATGATGAGGAAAGGGGAACTTTTAAATTGAGTGTGAACAATCCCGGCGAGTTGATTCCAAAAGAGAAGTTGGATCATATATTCGAGAGATTTTATGAAGGGGAGTATCGCAAATTCCATACCATAGGGACGGGTATCGGTTTGTCACTGACTAAAGACTTGGTATTGTTGCATCATGGAACGATACAAGTATTTAGCGATAAGGAGGAAGGGAATACTTTTGTGGTTGAAATTCCTATAAGACGTGAGGCTTTTGATGAGGATGAGGTAGACGAGAATACCGAAAATGTGGACTATGCTATTTTATCGGCAGATGAAATGGAGAATGTCTCGGAGATTGATATGTTGGAAGAGAAACCGGCAGCATCGACTATTTTGTTGGTGGAGGATAATGAGGAATTATTGGCTTTGATGGTTCGTCTGTTGCATGGAAAATACCATATTCTGAAGGCCGCCAATGGAACGGAAGCTTTGGAGATACTTGCCAAACAGGAAGTGGATTTAATTGTTTCTGATGTTATGATGCCCGAAATGGACGGTATGGAATTGTGCCGCCGGGTGAAGACTCAATTTGAGACCTGCCATATTCCATTGATTTTGTTAACGGCCAAGACTAGTGATGAAGACCGTGTGGAAGGGTATGAGTCTGGGGCCGATGGTTATATCTGTAAACCGCTCCGCCTCTCTGTCTTGTTTGCCAAGATAGATAACTTGTTGAAACGGCGCAAACGTATGGGGGTGGATTTCCGTAAGCAGTTGGTTTTTGAAGCCAAAGAATTAAATTACACCTCGATGGACGAAGCTTTCATTCGGAAAGCGGTGGATTGTGTGAATGCCCATTTGAGTGATTGTGATTTTGAACATGCACAGTTTATGGCGGAGATGGGTATGGCCCGGACTACACTAGCAGATAAATTGAAACTGTTGACCGGACTTACTCCCTCTGCATTTATCAGCAATGTCCGTTTGCAAGCGGCTTGTCGGCTGATAGACGAGAAAAAGAAAATCCGTATAGCCGATTTGGCGTATGCTGTAGGTTTCAACGACCCTAAATATTTCAGTTCCTGCTTTAAGAAGAAATTCGGACTTTCTCCTACAGAGTATATGATGAAGTATGATGGCTGATTATTACCGGAAATAGGCTCTATAGGGAATAAACAGCCTTTTTCCGGTAATAATTCTCCCTGTTTCTTTTCTGTTCCTCTTACTTTTGCTGGCAAATAAAACGAATTATCTTTATTTGTTAGACCTTTAAAAAAAGTATTATGAACATGAAAACTCTGACAGAAACCAGTACATTCCGGGTACTGAGCCTATTGCTGTGTTTCTGCTTCTTCATCCCTGCGATGAATGTGAGCGCTTCCAGTCTGCAAGCAGACAAGTTTAAAGTTTCCGGTATTGTAAAAGATGCCACAGGCGAACCGGTCATCGGTGCTAGTGTGGTTGAAAAAGGAACAACCAATGGAACGGTAACTGACTTGGATGGTAATTTCAATCTCTCGGTGGCTTCTAATTCTACTATTGTCATTTCTTTTATAGGATATTCCGATCAGGAATTTCATATTTCGAAAGACAATATGGTACTGAATGTAAATCTGAAGGAAGATACGGAAATGATTGACGAAGTGGTAGTAGTCGGTTATGGTGTGCAGAAGAAGGAAAATCTGACGGGTTCTGTTGCTGCTGTAAATTTCAAGGATGTAGCTTCTATGCCGGTAGCTAATACTGCCAATATGCTTCAGGGCCGTTTGCCGGGTGTTATGTTGACCAACAATGGTGCCCAGGCCGGTCATGACAGTCCCGAAATCCGTATCCGTGGTGTGGGAACTTTTGAACACAATGATCCGATGGTCCTGATCGACGGAGTGGAAAGCTCGGTGAGCCAGATTGCGGAAATTCCTGCTGATGATATTGAAAGTGTTTCTGTATTGAAAGATGCGGCTTCGGCTTCTATCTATGGTGTGCGTGCTGCAAACGGTGTTATTTTGGTGACTACCAAACGAGGCGGTGAGCAGAAACCTACTATTACTTATTCTGGTAGCATCGCTTTGCAGGAGGCTACCGTGTTGCCCGATTATGTGAATTCTTATGAGTGGGCGAAGATGTATAATGAATGTTGGCCTTCCAAGGCATATACAGATGATATGTTACAGAAATTGCAAAATGGATCAGATCCCGATCATTTTGCCAATACCAATTGGGCTAAGGAAATGTTCCGTACGGCAGCTATGCACCAACACCATTTGTCAGTGAATGGAGGTAGTAAGGCAGTACATTACATGATTTCCACTCAATATTTCCAGCAAGATGGTATCTTGCGTGAGACAGCTAACCAACGTTTCAATTTCCGTTCTAATCTGGATGCGCAGTTGGGTATTGTAAAATTAGGATTGAATCTTTCGGGAAGCCGCCAGAACATTGATGAGCCTACGACCAGTGTTACCGGCGAAGGTTTGATGCGCTACCTTACTTGGTTTACCCGTCCTACTGTTCCTGTACGCTATTCTAACGGACATTATGGATTCCTGGATGGAAATCCCAATATTTCCCAATCCGTATTCAAAAATCCGATTGAAGCTTTGAATATGGGATATAAGGATAACAAGCATTATCGTTTTGATGGTAAATTCTTTGGTGAGATTGACATCATGAAAGGATTGAAGTTCCGTTCAAGCCTGGCTTATAAATATTATATGAATGATGTGACTACTTTCAATCCGAAGAATAATGTAAGATACGATGCTGAAGGAAATGCGCTGACCACGGTCGGTACCAATAAACTGACAGATTATCATTATCTGGAAACGACTTATATTAATGAAAATATCCTGACTTATGATTTTTCTGTAGGAAAACATTCGTTCAATCTGTTGGCAGGCCATTCTATCCAGGCTACCCGTTGGGACAAGAATGAGGCGTCCAAGCAGGGATTTGCTACCGATAATATTTATGAAATGGATGGAGGTACTATGAATGATCATGTGACCGGATCGGCGGAAGAAAGTTCCTTGCAGTCATTCTTCGGACGCTTGAACTATAATTACGGAGGCCGTTATCTGTTAGAGATGAATGTCCGTCACGATGGTTCGTCACGTATGCCCAAGGCACATCGTTATGCTACCTTCCCTTCATTTTCGGGTGCATGGATCATGACAAATGAGAAATTTATGGAGAATGTGAAGTTCCTCCACTCATTGAAATTGCGTGGTAGCTGGGGTAAATTGGGTAATCAGGAAATTGGTAACTATGCTTATGCGGCTACATTGGCGGCTAGTGGTAGTTACTATTTTGGTGATAGCAAACAGATTGGTATGAAGACTGCCAAGATACCTAATGAGAACATTAAATGGGAAACAACTACTATTACAGACTTTGGTTTTGATGCTGCTTTTTGGGGTGGAAAGATCAATGTCACTTTTGACTGGTATGAGAAAAATACCTCGGATATTTTGATGAAACTCGCTATGCCGGGTATTTTCCTGGGATCTTTGGATGCTCCTTATCAGAATGCGGGAAAGGTCCGTAACCGTGGTTGGGAATTGGCAGCTAACTATTTCGACCAAAAAGGTGATTGGGCATGGCAGGCAGGTTTCTCACTTTCAGGTGTGAAAAATGAGATTACTGATATGAAAGGGGTGGAAGATATAAGTAATAATACCATCAATCGTGAAGGTGAAGCCATCGGTTCTTATTATGGGCTGAAAGCTATCGGTATCTATCGTACCCAGGCAGATTTGGATCGTGTAAATGCGAACGGACAGAAGATTCTGCAAAACAACCAGGAACCGCAATTAGGTGATATCATGTATGAAGATATAGATAATAATGGCAACATAAATGATGCTGACCGTACTGTTATCGGAAATCCGTTCCCTAAAATGCAGTATTCTTTTAACTTGGGATTCTCTTATAAAGATTTTGATGTTAATACATTTTGGCAAGGCATTGCAGGTGTATATCGTTATAATTGGGATGAAACTACTATTTCCAATGGCGGAAACAAGACTAGCCGTTGGTTGGACAGATGGTCTGAAAGTAATCCGGATGGAAGCATGCCTCGTTTGGGAGGAACTATTAATAATAACTACTCTTCATTTTGGCTGACAAAAGGAGATTATTTGCGCCTGAAGAACTTGGAAATTGGATATACTTTCAGGCAAAGAGAGTTTTTGACCAAGTTGGGCGTTCAGAGTCTCAGACTCTATTTGGCAGGAACTAATTTGCTTACTTTCACTTCCTTGGATGATTATGATCCTGAGAAACTGAGCACAGATTCCCGTAATGATGTGCATCCCAATACAAGAACTTATTCATTTGGTGTTAACGTTAAATTTTAAAAGCAACAACTATGAAATCAATTAATAAATTTATAGGGCTAGCTCTGTTGTCAG
>ENA-OPKP01000059-OPKP01000059.1-human-gut-metagenome-genome-assembly--contig:-NODE-59-length-18250-cov-2.321572_pt1 | contig 18250 bp, 10 predicted proteins | sample MGYA00241785_ERZ501697 | MGnify/ENA primary metagenome ERZ501697 (study PRJEB25962, sample SAMEA2042191) | human gut metagenome | biome: human gut; feature: human-associated habitat; material: faeces...
CTTCGGGGCAGGCGCAGGCTTCGGGGCAGGCGCCGCAGGCTCCGTATTATATAGCGACATGATGACGCGCTGTTTATGACGGTGACGGACAGTCTCCTCTTCCAGTTCGAACAGTGTCGGAGCTATGGGTTGAGTTCCCGGCGCGGAATGCGCTTCGGCTTTGGCAGGAGCTTCCTGCGCCGGAGTCTGTTCCGCATCGACGGACGGCGCAGGTGAGACGGCTGATGCGGCGGCAGGCTCTGCAACCGACTCGGAATGTGCCCCGACGACGGACTCGGCAGCGGATTCTGAGACGGACTCCGCAACGGATTCGGAAAGCGACTCTGCGAAAGATTCGGTCGCTGATTCGACGACGGGTTCAGCAATGAATTCGGGCTTTTCGGACGCTTCCTCCGGTTCTCGGACAGTTTCCGCCAGCGGCACTGACTGCTCGGCGGCAGGTTCCGCGGCATTTCCGGCAACGGGTTCGGACGGAGTCGTCTCCTCAATGGAAAACTCGGATTCAGGCTCAGAAGCGACCGGTCCGGATTCGGTCACGGGTTCAGCGGCAGAGATTTCCGGTTCTGAAATCGGGTTCGTCCCGCCGTCGGAATCGGACTGCGCAACAAATGCTTCGGCAGAATCGGCAACAACTTCAGGTTCGCCCGCCGGCTCTTCGGCAGGTTCGGAATGTCGTGCGAAATTTACGCCCGGTTCCACGGTCTGTTCGGACCCGAACTCAGGCTTCGATTCCGGCACCGTCTCCGGTTCCGGCTCGGAAACGGATTCCGACTCGGAGACCGCGCCAGCTTCGGCGACTGACTCCGACTCAAAGGCCGTCCCCACCTCGGCAAAAGATTCAGACTCAAAATCCGCACCCGCTTCGCCAACAGCGTCCCGTTTGGCGGCAGCATCCGGTTCGAAGGCTGAAACCGGTCCGGCCTGCGCCTCAACCGCGAACGGGTCGAGCGGAAGTATTTCGCCGAGGTCGATGCTGACCGGAATTTCGGTCGGAGCAGGCTCCGCCGCGGCCTCTTCCGCCGCATCTTCGCGGACAGCCGCAAAGTCCGCATCCGCGCCGAAACGCACGGCATCGTATAACTCACGCAGTTTTTCGAGCACCAGATCCCGTTCGAGGGCCGCGGTCTCCTGCCGGGTGTTCCAACTGTCTATGATTTCAGAGAGCTTCTGCAATTCGCTCCGCACGTATTTCAAATCCATGATCCGTACACTTTTTGCCCTCAAAGATAGGAAAAATTTACGAACTGCCCAGCGGAATCGCCCATATAATATCGCAGCCCCTCCCCACTGCCGCCGGGAAACGGAAAAGGGGACGGCATACGCATCGTCCCCCCTATTCCGTCTGCGGAAAACATGTCACTTTCCGAAGATATGTTTCGCATAATTATATCCGCAGGCGTCGTAAATCTTCGCCAGCCGGCGTACGCGGCGCAGGTAGTCGCCGTAATCCTTCCGGTCGAGACTCCACCCCACTTCGGCCAGCGCGCTCAGGCGCGGCAGGAGCATGTATTCGGCATGGGGCCACGTAGCGATGTACTCGGTCCAGAGGTTGGCCTGCACGCCCAGTATACAGCGCTGTTCGTCAGCCGTCAGCATCTCGTAAGGATCGAGCGAATAGACCTTCTCCACAGGCAGATAACCGCCGATGGCGAGCGGTTCTCCGGCCGTATCGCGCGTCTGGTAATAGTCCAGATAGCAGTGCGTCGTCGGAGCCATGATGGCGTGGTTGCCCATCTTCGCAGCCTTGATGCCGCCTTCGGCGCCCCGCCACGACATGATCGTAGCCGTCGGCGTCACGTCGCCCTCAAGAATCTCGTCCCAGCCGATCAGCCTGCGTCCGTGGGCGTTGAGGAATTTCTCGACGCGGGCCGTGGCATAGTTCTGCAACCGGCGCGGCCGCTTCAGCCGCTCGGCCTTCATGCGCGCTTTGCAATGCGGGCATTTCTTCCACATCACCGTCGGGCACTCGTCGCCGCCGATATGGATATACTCCGAGGGAAACAGCTCCAACACCTCTTCGAGCACGCCCTCGATGAATTCGAACGTCGTCTCCTTGCCGATACAGAAAACCCGGTCGTCGATGTCCCACGTCTGGCGCACTTCGTACTGCTCGCCCGTACAGCCCAGCCACGGATAGGAGGCCAGCGCCCCGACGGCATGCCCCGGAAATTCGATTTCGGGAATCACCGTGATGAAACGCTCCGCAGCGTAATTCACCACGTCGCGGATCTCATCCTGCGTATAGTAACCGCCGTAAGGCGTTTCGTCGAATTTGCAGTTCTCGTCGTACGTGCCGCCCGGATCACGGCCGATCAGCGTACGGCTGCGTACGGAACCTATTTCGGTGAGTTTCGGATATTTCCTGATTTCGATGCGCCACCCCTGATCGTCGGTCAGATGCCAGTGGAAGACGTTGAGTTTGTGCAGGGCCATGATGTCGAGCGCCTCCTTCACCTCATCGACCGTGAAGAAGTGACGGCCGACATCGAGCATCATGCCCCGGTAGCCCAGACACGGTTTGTCCTCGATCGTGACGACGGGCAGTTCGACGGCCCGCACGTCGTCGGCTTCGTACGCTGCCGCCGGAAGCAGCTGGCGCAGTGTCTGCACGGCATAGAACGCCCCCTGCGCTCCTCCGGCGACGATGTCGATCCGGCAGGGAGTTACGAAAAGGCGGTAGGCCTCCGCAGGCATCGTCTCGTCGCGGGTGACGTTCACCGCATGGTCCGCAGCCTTGTCGGCATGCCTTACCCGCGGGCCGCGGCCGAACAGCGGCATCAGCACCTCGTTCAGCGCGGCAGTCACGCCGGCCAGACGCTCGTCGTCGAACAGCAGGACCACCTCGGCGTCGGAGGTCAGGCGGAAGGTGCCCTGCCCCTCCACGATATGCTCCGGGAGCGGCACGACGGCCACTTCGCCGTCGGTCGGAATCACCCTGCCGCAACTGCAACAGCCGCACAATACGGCGAACAATGCCAAAACAGGTAAAAGTCTCTTCATATCGGATCGTTTTCGTGGGTTTCGGTGCAACTTACCCGGTAAATATAACGAAAAAACGGATTTCGCCAAAGCACCGCGTCATTTATTCGCAGGCCGAAGCTCCCAGCAGTCCTACGTGGTCGATATTCGAACAGCAGATATGCAGTCCCTCGACGGTCTTGGCATAGGGGAACCGTTTCAGCTGTTCGTACATCGCTTCACGGAAAAAGCCGAACGCATGGGCGATGCTGCCGCCGAAGACGATCGCTTCGGGGTCATACGTATAGAGCACCAGCATCACCAGCTGGCCGACATGCCCCCCGAACTCGCGCCAAAGCGCCAACGCTTCGGGATCGCCCGCCGCGGCGCGCTCGTAAGCCTCCTTACCCGTCGTGCCGCGGCCCACGAAGAAGCGGCTGCTGCAATAGTATTCGTAATCCCGGTCCAGATACGGGATGCTTCCGATCTCCCCCGCCCCGGTGTCCCGGCCGCAATAGAGCTTCCCGCCGATCACGACGCCCGCGCCGACGCCCGTGCCGAGCGCCACGCACACCACGTCGCTGAACGCGCTCGCCTCGCCGAAGCGGCAGACGCCCAGCGCAAAACAGTTGCAGTCGTTGTTGACATGCACCGGCACGCTGAAACGTTTTTCGAGCAGGTCCTTGAGGTAAACCTCGCGCCACGAAGGGATGCCCACCACATTATATACGATTCCCCGCGCGGCGTCCACCACCGACGGCACGCCGATACCGATCCGCGAAACCTCAGGTTGCATAAGCTCCCCGATAAGCGATGCGATATGATCCACCACCTCCCCTTCAGGACGGTCGGCTTTGCAGGGTTCGGAAAGCAGCCGCACGATATGTCCGTCTTTCACAAGGCCGGCGCGCACGTTCGTGCCGCCCAAATCCACGCCTATTCTCATCTCTTGTCTGTTAATTGCTGTTCTTGACTTTGCTGATCCTGCCGTCGCGGAACTCCACGTGATCGACGATCCGTCCGTCGCGCTCGTGAATCCACGTCTCGAAGCCCCGCTCGCCCTCGGTCAGCACCAGCAGACGCACGCCGGGGCGCAGGTTGTTGTAGGTCGTATCGTCGCCCGAAAAACGTCCGTATCCGAGCGCTATACCCTTCTCGGCAACGACGTAGTCGATGTCGTGGTCATGCCCCACGAACACCCCCGTCACGTCGCCGCTCTCGACCATCGCCGCGAACATGCCGGGATTCAGCTCGCCCGGACACTCGTCCTCGGCGGCGCGGCCGATATGCGTATTGCCGGGATTGCGCCACGCCGCGACGTATTCGGGCAGGGCGATATGGAAAAAGGCCAGCGCCGGCAGCGGTTTCCCGCCGTTGGCCGCGGTATAGGCGGCGCTCCGGTCGCGGTACCAGCGTATCTGGTCCTGCGTGAACCAGCCGTAGCCGTCGATGCCTTCGACAGTCGAATAGTCGTGCGAATCGAGGCAGTAAAGCAACGCCGCAGGCGATTTCTTCCCGGCGATCTCCAGCACCACGTCGGCCAGTTCGCCGTCGGCGTTCAGCGTGTTGAGCGTCCCGGCATACGAAGTGACGATGCGGCCGATTCCGGCGCGCGGAATATCCTGTTCGGCGTCGTGGTTGCCCAGCACCACGCAGAACGGCAGGTTACGCTCCGCAACGGGCGCCAGCACGCGCTTCCACCCTTCGGCGGCGGGTTTCCCCGTCACCACGTCGCCCGTGAAGACGACCAGATCGGGCCGCTCCGCATCGAGGATATAACGCATCTGAGCGATCGTCTTCTCCGCCTGAGCCTGCCGGTAGGGATTCCCCAGATCGAGGTGCACGTCGGTGAACTGCGCGATCTTGAATTTCCCCTCCCCGTTGAATTCCAGAGCGGGCCTCTGCGCCTGCGCCGAACACCACAAGGCAACGGCGCACATAAGTGTCGTTATCTTTTTCATAAGCAGGTTGGGTTGCTCAGTTCAGTTTCACGCTGCCGCCCTTCTCCACGCGGACCGTACGGCTCCGGCCGTCGCCCCACGTCACCGTCAGGTCGAAGGGCACGTTGGTCTCAACGCTCACGGAGGGCGTCTCGCCGGCCGAAGCGCGCCGTTTGACCTTCAGCCCCACGACGCCGTCCGGCCCGTAGGGATAGCGTTCGATGCCGTGGGCCTCGGTATGGTCGATGTCCCACACGATGCGGCCTTCGGAGTAATCCGACTTCACGCCGAGGATATACTCGATGAAGACGGCGATGGGCGGAAGTCCGGTCCAGCCCACGAAGTCCTTGCGTGCCATGAATCCGGGTTCGATCTTCTCCGGGGCGTAGTACTCCCAGAAGGTGCCGGTATTCTTCCACACCTCGAAGACTGCAGCGTAATGGTTCGCGGCGATCTCCCGCGCAAGGTCGTGATAGCCCTTGCGATAAAGGCCGTCGATGGTCATGTAATTCGTACCGGGCCACACGCCGCCCTGCCAGTAGCGGCCCAGCGGATTGTATTTCGGATGGTCGGCCGAAAGCGACGGCACGCGGTGCGGACGGTCGAACTCGGTCGTATCGCTCAGATGCGCCACCATGCGGTCGAGCCGCTCCCGATCCAGCGCATCGGCCTGCAAAGCCCAGAATGCGCCGATTCCCTTGGTCGTGCAGAGCGTTCCGTCGCCGTAGCGGTCGTACAGGAAAGCCGTCCGCTCGTCCCAGAGATGTTCGTTCACATAGGCGCGCAGCCGCTTCATCTCGTCCTCCATATCCTCGATCTCCTGCCAGCGCTCGATATAAAAACCGATGTTAAGCAGCGACTCGTCGACCAGCATCTGCTGCAGGTTGGTGTCGAGCCAGACCATATGTCCGTGCGAAAAGATCGGGTTGTATTCGGGCTTCACGCGGGGCATGTTGTCCATGCCCGTTCCCCAGCCGCTCGACCAGTAGGTGCCGTCGGGCCACGTGCGGTTGAGCCGCCACCATTTGGCGTAGGCGCACAGCGCGGGGAAGACCTTGTGCAAGCGGTCGATGTCGCCGAACTGGCGGTAGTACGTCAGTTCGACCCACGGCAACAGGTTCGGGCCGGTCGAAGTCGGATCGTAACGCTCGAAACAGTCGGAACCGTCGGCCCGGATTTCGCGGCAGATGAAGCCGTCGGGATGCTGCTTCGCATAGAAATTGTCCAGCGAACGCTGGAACGGGAAGAAGCGGTAGCCGTAGCGGGCGAACATCATCATGAACGAGGCGTCCCACATGAAAATATTGCCGTTGTAGGCGATATCCAGATACGGCGAGACGAATCCCGATCCCTCCTGCGGCTGGCGGATGTTGCCCACGGCGATCCGCCAAGCATGCCAGTACATCTCGATCTCTTTGTCGTGCCCCTCCCACACGGGTGCGGGCAGGATCTTGCGGGCCTCGGCGAACGAACGGGGCTTGATGGTTTCGGGCTTGGCGGTCCGGAATTCGTTTTCGGCCACGAAGACCTCCTTTACATAGGTATTCTTGTAAGGCAGCTCGTAAGGACCCGATTTAAGGCCCTGCGCTCCGGCCGCTCCCGCTGCGAAGACCAGCGGCAGAAGCGCCGCGATTTGTTTGCGTAGCGTCATAATATGCGGTTTATTTTATCAGCGATTTGATCCTGCGGGCGATCTCCGTATTCATATACGTACCGCAGAACTTGTCGGCTCCGGGACCGTATGCGAATACGGGAAGCATCGCGGGGGTATGGTCGTCGGAGACATAGACGCCCATCACGCGGCCCGTCCGCTCGTCGCCGTCCACCAGCACCAGCCCGCCCGTCTCGTGGTCGGCGGTGACCACGACGAGCGTCTCGCCGTTTCGGTCGGCGAATTTCAGCGCTTCGGCCACGGCGAGGTCGAAGCTCAGCATCTCGATAATCGAGCCGGGCAGGCAGCGCGAATGGCCGGCATAGTCGATCTTGGCGCCCTCGACCATCAGGAAGAAACCTTTGCCGCCCCGCTCCTGCAGTTTGGCGATCGAAGCCTTCGTGGCGTCGGCCAGCAGGGTGAGGTTGGCCTGCTCGGCGGCATCGTCCATCGTCTCGTCGATGCAGATCACCTTGCCTTTCCGGGCGTTGATCTCGTCGACCGAACGCACGAAATCGTACTGTTTTTTCAGCTCGCCGATCAGGTCCACGCCGTCGCTGCGGCGGGTGAATTCGCGGATGCCGCTGCCGCAAAGCAGATCCACGCGGCCGTCCATCAGGCAGCGGGTCAGCTCGTCGGCGTTGTCGCGTTCGACCGAATGTCCGTAGAAGGCCGTCGGCGTGGCGTCGGCGACATTGCCGAGCGTCAGCACGCCCACCGGCATCCCCCTGTCATGGAAAAAGTCGCTCAGCGAAGGATACGGCTCGCCTTCGGAACTCATCGAAATATGGCGGTTGTCGTGACGTTCGCCCGTCGCCAGCGCACTGCCGCCCGCGGCCGAGTCGGTCGTGAAGGCATCCAGCGCATTGTTCTGCTGCAGGCCCATATACTTCATCTGCAGCGTCGTAAGGCCCTTGTTGGCATAAAATGCGGCCACGATCTGCGAAAGGCCCATGCCGTCGCCGATCAGGTAGATCACGTTTTTGACTTTTCCCTTGCCGCCGTCGTTTCGATAGGTCGGCGTGTAGACATCGATACCCTCGGTGAGCTGCAGTTTATCGTTCTGAAATCCCCTGAAATCGCGCGTGGTCTTGTCCAGACGCTTCGTGCCGGTCACGCCACCGACGGCCGTACGGCGCTGGCCGATCTGGAAATTCTTGTTGCCGAAATCGTCGAAGAATCCGGCGCAGACCTCCGGACGATCGGTGTTGATGTAGTCGATCCCCATGTCGTAAAACGTATAGTAAACTGTCGTACCCTCAGGAGCGCCCCAGAAACGCACGGGCTTGCCCCAGCCGTGGGCGCGGTCGATGATCTTTTCCAGCTTCACACGCTCGGCGGGAATGATCGAACCTTTACCGTTCCACTGCGAATAGTTCCTGAAGTTTACGCTTACGAGGGCGATGCGCTCCAGCTGGTCCGGGGTGTAATCGGTCTCCCAATTACCGTCGAAACGGACATAGGCGGGATATTTGCCGAAATCCTCAGGCGCGGGAACCCGTCCCGTAACGGCGATACGCACGGCTTCGGGATTCACGGCCGGGTCGAAGACTTCGGGATAACGGCCCAGCAGCGCCGTAACGGCCTGCAGCGTCGGTTCGGTCGCCGATTTGAGTTCGACCATCAGTTGCAGACGTTCGTCCGAATCTTTCCATGCGCGGCCGCCGTTGCGCCCAAAAAGCGTCACGATCGGCTCGACGTAGAGCGACTCGAAAGTCATGTCGGGCGAAAGGTCCTCGACATCGTGCCCCACGAGCAGCCGGCCGTCGTGCAGGAACACGTCGGCTTCGATCGAGTAGACCCCCTGCGCATAAGCCTGCCAGAAGGGAGCGCGGCGGCAATAGTCGTTATGCGAATGGATCAGCATGGGGCGTTCGGCCGCAGCCGTTACGCAGAAGCACAATGCCGCAGCCAGCAGCCAGCTTTTCAGTATCTTTTTCATCGTAGGAGTCATTTAGCGATTTTGACAACGGCCATCACCGGAGCGTGGTCGGAAACATAGCCGCCGTCGAAGGTGTCGGGCAGCACTTCATAGCGGACGGCTTCGATGTCGCCGCTCACGAAGATATAATCCAGCAGGGGACGCTCGGCTTCGGGAATCTGTCCGAAATCGGAGAAGCTCCAGTCGGTTCCCGACCGCTGCGCCGCGATCGCCTTCGCGTCGCGTAGCACGCCGTCCTTCTGCACATGGGCCACCACCGACGATCCGGGTTCCGAGTTGAAGTCGCCCGTCAGGATCACGGGACGTCCTCCGCTCAGGGTTTCGATGCGTTTCATCAGCAGGCTCACGCCCTCGTCGCGCGCCACCTGCCCGACATGGTCGAGATGGGTGTCGATGAAGAAGAGTTCCCGGCCGTCCCTGTCGCGCAGCACGACCCATGTGGCGATTCGCTCGCAGGCGCCGTCCCATCCCAGCGAACCCACCACTTCGGGGGTCTCGCTCAGCCAGAACGTCCCCGAATCGAGCAGCGTGAAGCGGTCCTTCCTGAAGAACACGGCGCAGTATTCGCCCGACTCGGCGCCGTCCAGCCGTCCGACGCCCACTCCTTGATACCCGGTCAGCAGACCGCTAAGATCATTGAACTGGTTGGAAAGCAGCTCCTGCGTGCCCAGCACGTCGACCTCCTGCGCCTTAATCACCCCGGCGATCCGTTCGCGGCGGAAACGCCAGTTGTTCTGCCCGTCTTCGGGATTGTCGTAACGCATGTTGAAGGTCATCACGCTGAGCGAAGTCGCCGAGCCGCAGGCGGTGAACGCAACCGCTGCGAGAAGATAGATCAATCGTTTCATTGTCCCCTATTTTTTATGTTAAATACAATATTTCCGTCAATTCGTCAGCCGCAGATTCGCTTCGGGGATCGCTTCGAAGCCCTCCGCTCCGGGCGCTTTCCAGCCCCACGAGAGATCCTGCCCCTCGTAATCCTCGAAATAGAGCAGCGTATAGGGATGCAGTCCCGCTTCGAGCGCCACGCGCCCGGTCGCCATGACCGAAGCGTGGGACCCGTCGTTGTCCACCACCTTGCGGTCGCCGATCGTCAGCACGCTGCCGTCGTCGCTCTTGGTCATGAACTCCCAGACGCCCCGTTCCGGAATGAGGATCAATCCCGTAAAGACATAGGCGAAGTGGTCCTCCTGCGGAGCTTGGGCGATCGAAGGCGCAGGCATCGTGCCGGACGACACGTATTTTCCCTTCCGGATGTCGTTCACACACGAGAAAACGCCTTCGTAATAGCTGTAAGCGACACCGGGACGCGTGGCGGTCTCCCCTGCGGGTGCGCCTTTGCGGAACACCGCCTTCTCGGCTTCGAGCGTCAGCGTACGGCTGGGCGCGGCGCCGGGTTTGAATCCTTTGGCCTTGAGCGTCAGCGAACGGTCCACCGGCACGGGAGCGGCATAGAGCGCCGACGTTTCGGTGGGTTCCGAGCCGTCGAGCGTATAGCGGATTTCCGCTCCGGAGGTCGTCGTCGCCAGAGCGGCGGCGATCGGCTCGGTGAACAGGCTCACGTTCTGCGTGGTATAGGGAATCGAAACCACCTCGCCGCGGGTCAGCGAATGGGGCGCGGCCGCATCGTCCGTCCCGCGTTCGTAATCGGGGCGCGGCCGGAGCGCAAAGTGCAGCTCGCCGCCCTGCATCAGTTCGTCGTAGGTGATGTAATTCCGGTCGATCGGCTTCCCGTCGAGCGTCACCGAAGCGATATAGACGCTGCGGCGCGGATTGTCGGCCGTAACGGTCAACGTACGGCCGTTGGCCAGCCGCACGACGGCTTTCGGGAACTGGGGCGCGGTCAGCGCGAATTCGTTCGAGCCGGGACATACGGGATAGAAACCCAGACTGGAGAAGACGTACCACGCCGACATCTGGCCGCAGTCCTCGTTGCCGATGATGCCTTCGGACGTCGGGGCGTACATCTCGTGCAGCAGGCGGCGCGTCAGCTCCTGCGTCTTCCACGGCTGTCCCACATAATTATAAAGGTAAGCCATATGGTGGCTCGGCTCGTTGCCGTGGGCGTACTGCCCCATCAGGCCCGTCACGTCGCTCACGTCGAGCTGCATTTCATCCGATTCGAGCGTGAAGAGCCGGTCCATTTCGCGGATGAACGCTTCGCGGCTGCCGAAGAGCTGGATCAGGCCGTTCACGTCGTGCGGCACGAAGAAGCGGTAGTGCCACGGCGTGGCCTCGGTATAGTCGCGGCCCGTGGCGAACTCTTCGAACGGCGCGGACCAGTTGCCGTCGGACTGACGGCCGCGAAAAAAGCAGGTCGAGCCGTCGAAAACATTTACATAGTTGAGCGCCCGCCGCGCATATTCCCCGAATACGTCGTCGCGGCCCATGGCCTGCGCCATGCGGGCGATCGCCCAGTCGTCGTAGGCGTATTCCAGCGTACAGGAGACCGATTCGCGCTTGATATTGGAGGGAATATACCCCTGCACCGTATAATAATCCGAACCTTTCTTATTGATGTTCGACGAACGGATCATCGCCTCCAGCGCCTTGTCGGCGTCATAGCCGCGAATTCCCTTCAGATAGGCGTCGGCGATGACCGACACAGCGTGGTAGCCGATCATCGTGCCCGTCTCGCCCGAAGCCAGCGGCCAGATCGGGAGTTCGCCCGTTGAATCGTACATGTCGAGCATGCTGCGGATCATGTCGTTCACCAGCGCGGTATCGACCAGCGTCTGGAGCGGGTTCCACGCCCGGAAAGTATCCCACAGCGAGAACGTCGAGTAGTAGGACTCCCCTTCGGGCATCCGCGCGACGGTCTGGTCGTGGCGGCGGTACTCGCCGTTCACGTCGCTCATCAGGTTGGGCGTCAGTTTCGTATGGTACTGCGCCGTATAGAAGTTGGTCATCTCGTCGCACGAGCCGCCTTCGACGACGATGTCGCCCAGCGCTTTGCGCCACTGCCCGACGGCGCGGGCATGCACGGCGTCGAAATCCAGTTCGGGAACCTCCGCAAGCGAATTCATACGGGCGTTTTCGACGCTGACGGACGACAATCCCACGGCGATCGTGAGCGTCCGCACGTCGGGCGCGAAGGTCAGCACGGCCTGCTTGTCCCCCAACAGCTGCACGTCGGCGAACGGCTCCGAGAAGCGGGCCGCGAAGAATACATACTGATCGGGCACCCACCCCTGCGTGCGGCGCATGCCGGCCAGCTCACCGGGAGCCGTCCGGCGGAGTTCGCACAGGTCGATCTTCTCCTCGGTGACCGTATGCAGCAGATCGACGATCACCTGCCGGGGACCTTTGCCCGTAAAGGTATAGCGGTGTACGCCCGTACGGGGTGCGGCGGTCAGTTCGACCCCGATATTCACGTCGGGCAGCGTCACGGCGTAGTAGCCGCACGAAGCCCGCTCGTCGTCATGCGAAAAGAAATAGGGCTGCAAAACGCACTCGCCGTCGTGGATCACGATTTCGCGCGTGGTCGGATGGAACAGGATATCCGCAAGGTCGGCGCATCCCGTACCGCTCAGGTGCGTATGCGAAAAGCCGTCGATCGTCGTGTCGCTGTAATGGTAGCCGGCGCAGGCGTCCCAGTTGCCGGCGCGGGTGTCGGGACTCAGCTGCACCATGCCGAAAGGCGTGGTGGCACCCGGATAGGTATGACCGTGGAATCCGGTGCCGATGAACGGGTTCACATAATCGACGGGATCGGCGGACCGCGGCGAACAGCCAAGGGCCGCGAGGGCCAGCAGCAGAAGGGTAAGTTTTTTGGTCATAACAGTAGTCGGTAGTGCGAACCGTCCGGAAAATACAAATCAAAGGTACGGATTCCGGAGCGATATTGCAACTCCGCGCCCTTCTCTCTTCGTCTGTCCGAAGCCGGTCGCAGTTTAGGTCATACAAATATAGAGAAGCGATTGCGCCCTGCCGTGGCTATTTGCGCTTTTACTTCCTCAAATCGCGCAGAACCGTCATTTCCCGCCCGGCGCCCCCGAAACGCCCCGATCCGCCGCCGAAAAATCGCAGAAACCGCCCGGATTTCCGAAAAAAAAGCTACCTTTACCGTCGAACGGACACTACCCGAACGATGGCACGCGTAATTTTCCTGACCGACTTTTCCGAAGCGTACGCACGAGAACTGCTCCTCGGCATGGCGCGCTATGCGCACGACACGGCGCAGGCGTGGAGCCTGTGCCGCCTGCCGCTCTCGATACGCGACAAATTCGGCATCGAAGCCGTCGTGGAGTGGGCCGTACGCATGAAGGCCGACGCCGTGATCGGCCAGTTCTACAACACCGACAACGTCGAACTGTTCCGCAAAAACGGGATCATAGCCATCGCACAGGACTTCAAGAAACGCTTCACCACCATCCCCAACATCACCGGACCGCACTATTCGGCGGGCAGGATGGCCGCCGAGTATTTTCTGCAAAAAGGCTTCCGCAACTTCGCCTTCTACGGCACGCGGGGAATCGACTTCTCGGACGAACGCTGTCAGGGCTTCCGCGAGACGATCGAGGCGGCGAATCCCGAATTCACCTTTTCGTCGCTGCGCAGCAGCGCCCAGAACGATTTGTGGTACTACGACTCGACGCAGCTCATCACGTGGCTGCAGTCGCTGCCCAAGCCGGTGGCGATCATGGCGTGCGACGACAACCAAGCATATCATATCACCGAGGCGTGCCTGCAGATCGAGGGGGGGGGAAATTCCCGCATCCCGAACGACATCGCCATTCTGGGCGTGGACAACGACGAGACGATCTGCAAGCTCTCCACCCCCAACCTTTCGTCGCTCAATCAGGGCGTCGAGCAGGGCGGCTACGACGTGGCGCGCCTGATCGACCGGCTGATCCGCAACCCCGAAGCGGAGTGGGAGGACGTCATGGTGATGCCGACCCACATCGTCACGCGGCAATCGACCGACATTTACGCCAACAACGACCCGCACATCGCCGAAGTGCTGCGCTACATCCATGAGAACATCAGCCAGAAAATCACGGTCAACGAACTCGTGAAGCTGGTCCCCCTGTCGCGCCGCCTGCTCGAAACCCGTTTCAAGAAGAGCATGGGCACCTCCATCTACGACTATATCATACAGGTCCGCATCGAAAAGATGATGCAGCTGCTTTGCGAAGGCCAGAGCGTCTCCGAAGCGGCCGCCGAGCTGGGGTTCTCCGACATCAAGAACGTCTCGCGCACTTTCCGCCAGCTCAAGGGCATCACCCCCTCGGAATACCGCGAACAGTTCGCGCCCAAAAGACGGTGATCCGCCCGGCGGGCCGTTCCCAATATCCGGGCGCCCGAATTCCCAATACCTCCCCTCCTGTCTTTTCCGCCGGTTTCATTAATTATACGGCCAACTGTCATACACGACAACCAATCCGCAAATCCATGCACAAAAAAAGCAGCGACCCCTCAAAGGCCGCCGCTTAGTCCCGTTCGACCGTCCTGCGGTCAGAGCGTCACACCGCCCCGCAGGCGGATATCCTCGCACGACGATCCCACGAAGATGTTGAAGTCGCCCGGCTCGGTCACGAACCCGTGCGAGAAGATGTCGTAGAAGCGGAAGGCTTCGTCGGTCAGCGTCACTTCGACGCGCTTTTGTTCGCCTTTCTTCAGGAAGATTTTCTCATAACCTTTCAACTCCTTGGCAGGACGCGGCACGCTGGCTTCGACGTCGCCCACATAGACCTGCGCCACCTCGGCTGCGTCCATACCGCCCGTGTTCTTCACAGCGAACGACACGACTACCCCGCCGTCGCGCTTCTCGACCTTCAGGTCCGAATACTCGAACGTCGAATAGCTCAGTCCGTAGCCGAAAGGATAGAGCGGCTTCACCCCGCTGCGCTCGTAACCGCGGTAGCCGACGAACACGCCTTCATTATAAGTAACGCGCTTCTGCAAGGTGTTCTTGCGGTGGGTGCGCGCCACATTCTCGTAATAGCTGCCCAGCGTCGGATTGTCCTCGGCGCGGCGCTCGACGGAGATCGGCAGGCGGCCGCTGGGCGAGATCCGCCCCGTCACGATCTCGGCGATCGCCTGACCGCCCTGCTGTCCGGGATACCACGCCATCAGAATCGCTTTGGCCTTGTCGCCGAACGTCGAAAAATCGACACCGCCGCCGCTGTTGACGACCACGATCAGATTTTCGTTGAGCGCGGAGAGCCGGGCGATCTCTTCGGACTGTCCTTCGGGCAGCGTAAAGGTCCGGTCGGAATTCTCCTTTTCGTTGGTGTTGTCGAATCCAGCGCAGTAGATCACGGCGTCGGCCCGGACGATCCGGGCATCCTCGGCGCGGGGATCGGCGGTCATATAGCCGAACGACACCTCGGCGGACGAGGCGTTGTCGAAATATTCCAACCGCAGCGCGTATTTCCGGCCGGCTTTCATTTCGACGCTCCCCTTGCGGGTCGTCGCGTTGTGGTTGCCCCAGTCGGCGAGCACCTCTTCGCCGTCCACGAAGAGCCGGTAACCGTCGTCGCCGCGCATGACAAACGAAGCCGTGCAGTCGGATTCGGGAACGAACACGCCGGTCCAGCGGATCGAGAAGCCGTCGGCGGGAAGTCCTTCGGCCGGCGCCTTATCCTTCCAGTTGAAGCCGATTTTCGTATCGACGCGCGTCAGCGCGGGAGTTCCCTCGAAACGTTTGTTGGCGAAGTACTCGCCCCTGAGTCCCGGCGTTTTGCAGTCGGCCGAGGTGTAGACCATGCCCTGAGCGGCCATATCGCTCGCCGAAGGGAGATTGCCCAAAACCGTCACCCTGTATTTCTTGCCCATCATCTGCATGCCCTCGCCGACCGAAACCGTCGAGAAGGGATGCACGAAACCGCTGCCGCCGCCCGTCGGGATATTGCCCGAATTGGGTCCCAGTACCACGATATCGCGCTGTTTGGTCAGCGGCAGGAAAGCCCCGTCGTTCTTGAGCAGCACCACACCCCCGCGCGCCACGTCGAGCGCCGCGGCGTCCGAGAAGGGATTGTGTTCGGGAATAGCGGGATCGAGCTGTTGGCGGTCCAAAAATCCGAACGCAATGAGCGTCTGGAGGATATGCTGACATTTCAGGTCGATCGTGCGTTCCGACACCACGCCCGATTCGATGAGCGGACGCAGGTTGCGGGCGTTCATAAACCGGGCGCTCGGCATCTCCAGATCGAGTCCCCGGTTGGCGGCGCCCTCGGCCGAATAGGTGGCGTTCCAGTCGGACATGAAGATTCCTTCGAAGCCCCACATCCCGCGCAGAATATCGACCGCAAGCTGCTCGTTCTCGGTCGCATGCTGGCCGTTGACGAGGTTGTAACTCGACATCACGGCGCCCACGCCGGCCTGCTCGACCGCCTTGCGGAAGGCCGGGAGATAAATTTCGTGGAGCGTACGCTCGTCGATATCGGAACTCACCTGATGACGGTCCCACTCCTGATTGTTGCCCGCAAAGTGTTTGATCGTCGCCATAACCCCTTCGGACTGCATGCCCTCGATATACTGCACGGCGGTCTCCGACGCCAGATAGGGGTCCTCGCCGAAGTACTCGAAGTTACGGCCGCACAGGGGCGAACGGTAGATATTGACGCCGGGTCCCAGCATGATATGCACACCGCGGGCGCGGGCGTCCTGCCCCAGACCGCGTCCCATATCGCGCACCAGCGCCCGGTCCCAAGTCGCCGCGGCGGCCACGCCGCAGGGGAACATCGTACTGCGGGTATTGTTGCGTACGCCCTGCGGACCGTCGGCCATCCGGATTTCGGGAATGCCCAGACGCGGAACGGCCCTGATATAGAATTCGTTGTAACCGCCGATATAATCGATTTTTTCATCGAGGGTCATCTGTCCGACCAGTTCGGCGGCGCGCTCTTTGGCCTGCGGCGGGATCGGCTGTGCGGCGGCGGACGACACGAATGCGAACGCCAGCACGGCAACAAGAGTTTTTTTCATCGGGTTGAAGTTTTAATGGTTTATGCAAAGAAAATAAAAATATTCCGAAAAGCATCGGATCGGAAACAAAAACTTCCGAACCGAAACCTCCGTCCGGCCGCACGGCTCACCATAATTACACGCCCGCGCCACCGGAAACCCCGAACCGGAGCAATATTTTTCATCATCGGAGAGCGAGCCAATACATATATGAAAAGAAATTAGTATCTTTGCGCTTCGGCCTGCAGGAGAGTTCCCGCCGGATGCTGCCGGGCAGCATCGCCGACGTCCGCGCAGGACGCGCAGCGGATGCTGAACGCACGCAAACCTCCGTCCGCACACGCTTAATGCGCAGGACACGCAGCAACCGTCGCCCGCACCGCCTGCGGTGCAGGATGCGCGGAAGATGCCGGACACGCGACAACCGCCGTCCGTACGGAACGCTCCGGGCCGCAGACAACCGATTCGAAACAAACAAGATAATTCAATGGCTTTACAGTGTGGCATCGTGGGTCTTCCGAACGTCGGCAAATCGACCCTTTTCAACTGCCTGTCCAACGCGAAGGCGCAGGCGGCCAACTTCCCGTTCTGCACCATCGAGCCCAACGTGGGCGTCATCACGGTCCCCGACCAGCTGCTGATCCGGCTGGCCGAGATCGACAAACCCAAGCGGGTGATTCCGACCACCATCGAAATCGTCGATATCGCCGGACTGGTCAAAGGCGCGTCGAAAGGCGAAGGACTGGGCAACAAGTTCCTCGCCAACATCCGCAACACGCACGCCATCATCCACGTACTGCGCTGCTTCGACAACGGCAACATCACCCATGTGGACGGCTCGATCGACCCCGTGCGCGACAAGGGCATCATCGACACCGAGCTGCAGCTCAAGGACCTCGAAACGATCGAAAACCGGCTGGGCAAGACCCAGAAGCAGGCGGCCGTGGGCGGCGACAAGAACGCCAAACGTCAGGTCGAACTGCTGCTGCAATACAAATCGGTGCTGGAACAGGGCCGCAGCGCCCGCACGGTCGAACTGGAGAAGGAGGACCGCAAACTGGTCGCCGACCTCAACCTGCTGACCGACAAACCGGTGCTGTACGTCTGCAACGTCGATGAGAAGAGCGCCGCCACGGGCAACGCCTACACCGAGGCGGTCCGTGCGGCCATCGCCGACGAAAAAGCCGAAATGCTCATCGTCGCCGCCGCCACCGAAGCCGACATCGCCGAGCTGGAGAGCTACGAGGAGCGGCAGATGTTCCTCGAAGACCTCGGCCTCGAAGAGTCGGGCGTCGAGCGCCTGATCAAATCGGCCTACAAACTGCTCAACCTCGAAACGTTCTTCACCACCGGCGCCGACGAGTCGCGCGCATGGACCTACGTCCGCGGCATGAAGGCCCCGCAGACGGCCGGCGTCATCCACACCGATTTCGAGAAGGGATTCATCCGCGCCGAAGTGATCAAATACGACGACTACGTGACGCTGGGTTCGGAAAAAGCCTGCCGCGACGCGGGCAAGATCGGCGTCGAAGGCAAGGAGTACGTCGTGCAGGACGGCGACATCATGCACTTCCTGTTCAACGTCTGACCCGAAGAGAGACCAAACACGGAACAATACACAAACAACATATCATTATGTCCAGACCTGTAAGAGTGCGCTTTGCACCCAGCCCCACGGGGCCGCTCCACATCGGCGGCGTCCGCACGGCCCTCTACAACTACCTTTTCGCCCGTCAGCACGGCGGTGTGATGATCCTCCGCATCGAGGACACCGACTCGCAGCGTTTCGTGCCGGGCGCCGAAGAGTATATCCTCGAATCGCTCAAATGGTGCGGCATCGAGATCGAC
>ENA-OPKP01000074-OPKP01000074.1-human-gut-metagenome-genome-assembly--contig:-NODE-74-length-17272-cov-24.634257_pt1 | contig 17272 bp, 10 predicted proteins | sample MGYA00241785_ERZ501697 | MGnify/ENA primary metagenome ERZ501697 (study PRJEB25962, sample SAMEA2042191) | human gut metagenome | biome: human gut; feature: human-associated habitat; material: faeces...
TATGTGTAAATCCATTCTTACAGAATTTTCCATACCAGTAATACCCTCTAATTCAACTTCAGTTACATTCTCTTCTACTGTACCATTACTATAGTTTGCAGTCCAAGATATTTCATACCTTGTAGAGATTGTTGCAGCATCTTGAGTAAATGCCCAACCATTCTCTACTTCGGCAGCACCATTATAAAACATTACACTACCAGACCGAGTTTGATTAGTAGTATTTTCTTTTACAGAAACCTCAAAATCATATTCGTAATTGAGAGGATTACCTCCAATAAGAGATACTGAAGCCCAATCTGTAACAGTAGCATCTAAATCAAAATCTGGTTGAACTGCAACTTTATTGGTTACAGTACCATTCGTTAAAGTTTCTCTGTAGGATTGAAGTGTAACAGTAACAGCTTGTTCCAATGCAGAAAAATCTCCAGAAGGTATTGGTTTTACATAATCAATGAAATCCCTGGTAGTTACCGTAGCTGCCTGTTGTTCAACGGTCAAGGTTATCGATGTATCTCCACTACCCGTTTGGAATATGGTAATATCTGCACTTCTTTTACTAGTTGTTGTATTCTCATCTACACTTACGATAAGGGTATTACCATTCTCTTCTACATGAATCCAACTTGGAGAACCTGGTATAGAAGTAGTCCAAGTAGTATCTTCACTCTGACTAGTAACTGAACCATTGATAATCTTATATCTTTTACTACTTATGGCAAAGGAATAAGTACCATTAGGCTTAGCCGGTACTTGTTGATTTAAATCTTGTGTACCATTATTTACTTTTAACTCATAAGACCAAGCAACACTTGCAGCTGCCTGTTTTACACCAAGACTTAAAGTCTTACTACCATAAGCCAAGTTTAAACTACCACTAAGTTGAGATTCAGAAGTATTTGCTGGCATGGTAGCGCTTATACGATATCCTACATTAAGTTCGTAAGTTACATCGGTGCTAGTTACAAAACTAGGTTTAGTTTTTACAGTAGGAGTATCATCATGCCAAACTGTATCTTTACCATTTATTACATCCCAATATCCAGACCTTACCAAAGCCTTGATAGTTCCTCCAGTATTTGATGCAGTAGGAAAACTTTCTTTGATAACCAATTCTTCTCGAATAGCCACAGTACCTGCAGCTTGGTTACAAGTAATGGTTAGGGTTTTACCTGAACCCACTTGCTCATATACTACTGTACCAGTTCTAGTTTGAGTTGTAGTATTCTCTTTCATTGTAATAGCAACAGCAGCAGTAGCCATTTGTATCTCGGCAGACATAGATTTAACTTTAATGTTAACTCCTTCATGTGAACCTTCTACCAATGAACCATTGATATATTTTCCCCGATAGCTACTTATGGTACCGGATTTGGTTGCACCTAAGGCATCAAAGTTTAACGTTGGAGTAGAAGTAGTTAAAGAATACCTCCATTCTACTAAGTATGCACTTTGAGTTACCGTAACTTCCTTATATACACTACCCATAGTTGCCCTTACTACTACACTTCTTTGATTAGGTGTAGCATTCTCGGCTACTGTTAAAGTAGTACCAGATAAACTGAATCCGGTTACTGCAGTAGGTATACTTAGGGTAGGAGTACCAGTTGCATCTGAGGCTGCATTAGTTGCACCTGAAGACCAATGGTTAGTTCTACTTGCCCTTGCACTTGCAGAGATTTGTGATGTACCACCTTGCTCAGTAAATGTACTTGGGTTTGCCGAAATAGAAACTACCCATGTACCCTGAGTTACGTTAGTTATTTTATTCTCTGCTTGGTATATATCAATTGAAGCATTGCCAGATTTACCATTAAGAGTAACGGTTAATGTACGGCTTCCCAATTTAGTTCTTGCCTTTGCAGTCGTGCCCAGATTAGAACCCGATATGTTTTCGGACCATACTACTGAAGCTCCAGAACTTATAGTACCACCATCATTGGTTTTACCATTCCATCCCCAAAGTTGAGAATAAGTATAAGTAGGTGTAGCTGCAGTTCCTCCAGATGCAGGGATATCTGCAATGTTTCCCAGATATACTGTTGGTGTACCATAAGTTTTTACACCTGCTAATTGAGCAAATGTTACTGTAACTTTTTTACCAGATTCATTTTGAGTACTAGTAAATACTTGAGAACGGGAGTTTTCTGATTTATTCTCTAAAGCAGTATAGTGATTCTCGTCATCCATAAATATCCAAGAGGGTAAGTCAGGAGATGAAAAACCTACATCTACACTAGTACCCACAGGTTTACCATTTATATACCTTTGCTTAAATGAATTATACCCTGCTATTGCGGGAGTTGCAGAACCTCCTAAAGCTGTATAATTTAGATTTGGATTCTGAACTGAAAAGGTATACTCCCAAGTTTCAACTCCTGCATCCTGAGTAAATTGAACTGTTATCTGTTTACCTGACTCATTCTGAGTAAAGGTTAAACTTGCAGAACGTTGATTTAGAGTTGTATTTTCTGAAGCTTTATAACCTTCATCATAAACAATCCAGTCCGGATAAGCAGATTGGGTATAACCCACAGAAATAGTATCTCCGATAGCTACTCCATCTATCTGTTTTTGTTTAGTAGTACCTAAAACAAACCACCGAGGAGTAGGATACCCTCCCAAAGCTGGGAAGTTTAAAACTGTGTTTACTACAGTAAAAGCATATCTATAGGTTACCTTATGAATATCAGAAAGTTGTACGGTTTCATTGTTTCCATAGGAACTAGCATTGGATATTTCCAAGCCAACGTAATTTTCTCCCGTTCCTGTAGGAGAGAGTGCCAACAATTCAGCCTTGGTAGGGCATTCATTTGAATCCTTACCAAGGCCTACTTTAGTTTTGACAGCACTCCATGTTGCTATCTCACCCATATTAATCTAAGTTTGTGAACAAAAGTTTTTCTCTTAATTCATCAATCTCGGCTTTCAGAAGTTTAATACCTTCGATTGCCAATACTGACATCTTAGAATAATCTACCTCTTTAACCAAGATATAGGTTTCTCCATCCTTTTCTACCTTTTCAAAGGCTTCGGGATTAGGAACTGTTTCAGGTTTAACCGTATTCTCAGAGACTAATTCTGGGAAATGTTTTTCGATTGTCTGAGCAATTGTACCTATATCGTGATTACCTCGAATTATGAATGAATCGGTAGGTATAGAGCAGATTTCATCGAGAGTATGTTCCAATGGTTTAATGAAAGTCTTAAGTCTTTCGTCAGATTCTTTCCATAAACCAGAAGGAGCAGATACCTTCTTAAAGATAATCTCAGCAGTAGTACCCAATCCCAACTGGTCTCTGGTTACCTGGTGAGGATTTGATTTATCCTGTAAGTGAGTAGTTAAGTTGGTTTGAGCATTGGTACCTGCAGCCTTGGCATCTGCAATAGCCGTAGCTTGAGCAGTAGATACTGGTTTATCTGCATCTGATGTATTGTTAACATTACCCAATCCCACTTGAGCTTTAGTTACTCCATGAGGATTAGATTTATTACCAATATGGGAATCTACTTTGGCATTCACAGTAGTATCTGCTTGAGCTCTTGTTGCAGCTTCATCTGAAATTAACTTCTCTACTCTTGTAATCTCACCTTTTCTGTCATTGACTTCTTTAGTGATATTATTCTGGAGAGTAGTATCTGCACCTCTTAAGTCTTCAGCAACTAATTCAAATGCAGCTTCAAGGTCAGTTCTTACTTGAGTATCTGCAGCTTTTCTGTCGGATACCTCTTTATTGATAGCAGTAGTGAGTTCTGTTTTAGCAGCAGCTATTGCAGAATTTCTATCTACTACCTCTTGAGCAATATCATCAGCCAATTCTCCTTGCAAAGCATTAATAGCCTCAGTTCTTGCTGTAACCTCATCTGAGATTTGTTTTGGTAAAGTAGTATCAAGCTTAACCTTATCTGCAGCAGCCATAACACCAGCTTTAGCAGATGATGCAGTAGGAATTTGTAATCCTTGGATACCAGTACCATCTGCCCTTTCATAATTTATGGCAGCTTTAGAGGCATCTGTAACAATTGAGATTAATCGTATAGGATTAAAAGCCATAAGAGCATTAAGATTGTCTGTAGTAGTCTTACCCTTAACTCCATCATAAGCAGTACCAGATATCTCACCAATGATTAAACCTCCAGAAGTAATTGGTACCCAAGTAGTACCTGACCAACGGAATTGATATCCTGGATGTCCTTCAGTTATATCATTGTAAGATTTACCAGCTTCTCCAGTTACTGGATTAGCATGAGCAGCATCAGAATACAATTTGATATTAGATATCTGGTTAGTTGGTGATACATCGTAGGTTGCATATACATCAATTACGTCATCTACATAAGAAGGTAATTGAGCTGCGGGTACCTTACCGTCTGAACCCAAAGAAGCTAGACCATTGGCCTGACCCTTGGTTGCCTTAAAAGTATCAAGGTCATCCCGAACTTCCTGAATACTATCAGTTAGTTCAGTTTTCAATTCAGTATCAGCTGTGGTTCTGTCTTGAATTTCTTTATCAATCTTTGCACCCAATGCAGTATCAGCTGAACCTCTATCGGTTATCTCTTTATCTACTTTTGAGCTCAATGTGTCCAGCTGAGTTTTCAGAGAATCATTGCCCTCAACTCTTTCTTTATTGATTTCAGATTGATACTTCCCAAGCTCTTTATCCCAAGCTTGGTCAGTATTTACAATCTTAGGGTCTGTGGTAGCATTTACCAAAGTACCATATATAGGAATTTCTGCCATAGTTATAAGTTTTTATCCGATTACAAAATTGAAATTACCAGCTTTTAAAGCTCCTTCAGTACGGTAGCATTTGTATGAACCTTTACCTTCTACAGTTACTGTAGCTGCAGCAGCCATAGGAACTCCAAATCCAGAAGAAGTTACCTTAGTTATACTGAAGTTAGAAGGTACGCATAACCATACATATTCTCCTTCAGCAATTCCCGTCATGTTATAAGTTCCGTTAGGAGAACTCTTTATTGCCTGTTTGGTAAGACCCAAAACATCTTCACCGGTTAATGCTGCCTTAGCAGAATGTCCAAAGTACATAGGATAGTAAGCATTTACGTTAGCAGTTGCTGTTTTAGTTACACCCTTGCTTGTAATACTTAAAGTATAAGTAGTACGGTCATCCTCAGTATTAAGGGTATCCTTAATATTTAAGCTAGCAATTGGTGTACTGTTTATAACAGTAGTTCCTCTTTTAACTGATAAAGTTTCTGGAACAAGCGGTTTACTGTTGAATAGGTTATTACCACGAATAGTAATATCTGCATCAACTCCTTTCTCAATAATTGTAGGACTTACCGAAAAGCCAGAGATTTGGGTAAACTGAGTATATAATACTTCCCAAACCTCATCATGTCTACCGTCGGCAATTTGCTTATCCAATTCCTTCATGCCATCTACAATGTTTGAGGATTCTGAAAGGTAATTAGTATCTTCCAGAGAAGGCAATGCCAAGGCCTCTGTAAGACCCACTGCAGTTTTTACCTTAGTAATCTTATCATCGGCATCTGCCTTATCTACTTCGATACGTTTCTGTACCTTACCGAATGCAGCTGAAGCAGTATCTGTTGCCTTTACATCCAAGTCTGTAGGAGTATTACCTGCATTCTTTTCATAGCCATCCAACTTAATGTCGGTACCATTCAATACCGGATTTGAATCCAATCTGTGAGTGTTGATAGTATGAGCATTGGTAGCATCTATGTTATCCTGCAAAGTCTTATCAGCTGCCTTTCTTTCAGTTTCTTCAGTATCAATATTTTCCTGAAGAGTTGTGTCTGCAGCTTCCCTTGCATCCTCTTCATTATCAATACGAGTACCCAATGCCGTATCTGCATTAACTCGGTCAGTAGTTTCCTTGTTGATACGGGCATTTAGCCTAGAATCTTCTGCCTCTCTTGCCCGAGCTTCTTTGTCGATATTTCCCTGGAGAGTAGTATCAGCTGCCTTTCTTTCTGAAGTTTCCGTATCGATACGAACTCCTAGTGCAGTATCAGCAGCAACTCTTGCAGCTTCTTCGGCATCCAGATTATCCTGGAGTTCTTTATCTGCAGCTTTACGTTCTTCGGTTTCAGTAGTAAGAGCCTGATTAGTTTCTGTAATCAAACCTTCTACTCGAGTAATCTCGGCCTTACGTGCAGCTACCTCGGTTTCAAGCAAAGCTTTAACTTCCAAGTAAGAACCTGAAATGTTATTCTGAATACCTTGGATTAATTCCAAGTTTCTCTGAATATTTGCCGAGTTCTGATTGATAAGAGCATCCTGGTTATTTGCTCTTGCCAAGAGTTCAGTACGAGTTTCAGTAACATAAGTTCTTAAATCCTCTACTATCTTGGTAAGATTAGTACTCAGAGTTGTAAGCTTAGTATCCAAAGCTGCATCACCATCAATACGGTTTTGAGTTTCAGTTTCAAGCTTAGTAGTTAACTCAGTAAGTTTCTGAGTCATGGTAGTTGCGAAGTTGGGGTCATCTCCCAAAGCCTTAGCAATTTCCTCTAAGGTATCCAATACACCAGGAGCAGAGCCAATGATTTTCTGGATTGCAGCTTCTACTTCTTCAGCAGTCTGGAATCCTGAGTCATTCAGTAACTCGGATACCTTGGTAATATAGTTAGCATGTTCTGCTACACCATTCAATTTTACCAAGAGGAGGTCTGTAAAGTCATTTGAAGAAAGTACTTTACCATCTACCTTATCTACCTTCTTAGATTCCAATCCCTGAATAGCAGTAGTACGGTCAGAAACTTCCTGGGCTAAGGCATTATTAATAAGGGTATCTGCATTCTTACGGTCAACTACCTCTTTATCAATATTTACCTGGAGAGCAGCATCACCTGCAATGCGAGCATTAGCCTCATCAGAGATATCCTTAGTTAAGGCATTTACCTCGTCTTTGTGATTAGCGATAGCCGTATTCAAGTTTGCCTGGATTGCATCCTCTTTAGCAATAGCTCTTTCCTTTTCTACGTTGATAGCTGCGGTGTTAGCATCTACCTTGGTTTTGAGTTCATCTACCTTTTCAGTAGATTCTGTCTTCAAGGAATCAATCTTATTTTCTAATAAAAGGTCGGCTTCACTTCTGTTATCTATCTCTTCATTAATCTTATTAGTAAGGATACCTAATTGCCCACCAACTTCATCCGTTAAAGTTTGAATCTTACCGTCTATAGCAGTTTCCAATGCAGCATCTGCCGACTTACGGTCTCCAACTTCTTTATCAAGGTTTACTTGAAGGATTTGGTCTGCTGCCTTTCTTTCAGCCTGTTCGGTTCCCAAGGCAATATTCGTGGTATCAATACGAGAACTGAGGTTACTGTCACCGTTAGTACGGTCTACAATTTCCTCATTAATCATATCCTTAACCTCTTTGTAGTTATCACCTACAGTTTTGGTTACAGCAGTGATTGCTTCTGAGTTTTTTTGAATGTTAGCTGCATTGGTAGCAATTGCTGTAGTATTAGCATTTACCTGAGCAGTAAGTTCATTCTTAACCGTATTGATAGCATCCTGAATAGATAAAGCCAAATCGGATACTCTTTGATTAAGAGTAGCGATGTTTTCAGTATGTGTTGCATCTGCAGCTTTTCTATCATTAGCTTCCTTATCAATGTTAGATTGCAAGGTTGTATCGGCATCTTTACGGTCTTGGATTTCTTTAGCCAAGCTATCCTTAACTACATTCAATGCAGTATCACCGATAGAAGTCTGAGCATCTACATACTCTTTAAGTTCGGTCTTAAGAGCAGCATCGGCTTCTTTACGTTCAGCTATCTCAGTATCGATATTTCCTTGGAGAGCAGTATCTGCAGCAGTTCTGTCTTCGATTTCTTGATTTACCTTCTCTGTGATTGCTGCCAACTTCTTAGTGATAGTTGTAGCGAAATTAGGGTCATCCCCCAGGGCTTTGGCAATCTCTTCCAGAGTGTCAAGTACTTCAGGTGCAGAACCGATAATCTTTTCGATTGCAGCCTCTACATCGGCTTCCGTTTGATACCCAGCATCATTTACTAATTGTGATACTTGAGTAATATAATTTGCATGCTCTTCGATACCGTTCAATTTCTGAAGTAAGATATCGGTAAGGTCATTCTTAGACAAGGCATAACCTTCTCTCTTATCCACCTTACTTTCTTTAAGGGAATTGTCTCCTGCAATACGTGCTTCCTTTTCTGCTTCTACAGCAGCAAGTACTTCGGCTTTGTCAGCAACTCCCTTATCCGATAGAGCAGTAATCTTCTGGTCAAGGATTTGGTCCTGAGCAGTACGGGTTGCTGCTTCTGAATCAATCTGACCTTTCAGAACTTGGTCTCCAGATTCTCTTGCCTGAGCTTCCTTATCAATATTAGTTTGAAGAGTATTATCGGCATTAGTTCTGTCGGCAACTTCCCTAGTCAAACCGTTCTGCAATGTTTCATCTGCAGCTTTACGATTGGTAACCTCTTCAGCAAGTTTACTTTCAAGAGCAGCATCTCCGGATTGACGAGTAGATATTTCCTCAATTAAGCTTTGACGGATTCTTGCATCCTGGTTTTCTCTTAATTGGGCCTCTTCGGCAATCTTCTGAGCAAGTTCTGCTTTATCTTGAATGTGGAGAGTGGTCATCTGGTGCATATCTTCCACCAGTTTATCATCCCCTGCTTTACGAGCTTCTGCTTCTTTATCTACTAGGTCTTTAGCATAAGCCTTAGCATCTGCCAATGAACCAGTAGTTTCATTACGCAAGTCGGCAATGTCAGCAGTATTCTTATCAACCTTAACTTCCAGCTTATCGATTTTGTCTACCAAAGCAATACGGATATTATCAATCTTTTCATTGAGTAAATCCACAGCTTTAAGTAAAGCATTGTTTACTGCTGTAATTTGAGAACCGAGTTCGGCTTCTTTTTCTTTTGCCCGATTAACCTCAGCAGTCAAATCATTACGAAGGTCGGTAAGTTTATTTGTGATATTGGTTGCAAAGTTGGGGTCATTTCCTAATGCTTCTGCCAACTCTTTAAGAGTATCTAGAGCATCACCAGCACCGTCAACCAAATCATCAATCGTTTTCTTAACTTCTTCTTCAGTTTGAAACTTAGAGTCGTTTTCTAACTGAGAAACTTTTGTGATGTAATTGGCTTTCTCTTCGATTCCATCCAACTTTCTTTTCAGTTCGTCGGTAAAATCGTTTTTCGATAAGTCATATCCCTCTCTCTTATCAACCTTGTTCTTAATAGAGAGAATGAAGGCCCAGAATTCATTGAGAGTTCCAGCAAAACCAGCAGTCACTAAGTCATCATAGTAACCTTGTAACAACCGCTGGTCAATTTCCTCGCAGGTGTAATATTTACTTACGTACATATAGGTTTATATATTTAAGGGTTAATTAATCATTTGTTTACCCAAGAACAGTTCAGTATCACTACCTCTGAATGGTTCTCCTTCTGAACCACAGAAGGTATTCATTGGTATTTCTGGATTATCAGGGTCTACATCCCCGCCATCCTCAACATCACCTCTGATTATTGCATAATCTGGTAATCTGTTGACTCTGAACTTCATAGTTTGCCCAATACCTGGATGAGGTATTATCTTATCCCAAAGGTCTCCGAAATAATCTTGAAAGCAAGAAACGTATTTATCACCAGTCATGGATTGCATGGCTGTAATATCATTCCCTTGCCCTTTCATTTCAACATGTATTCCGCATACACCATTCAGGATTACCATATTACTATCGAACCAAATCCCATTTTGGGTTTCAATTCGAGTCCATCGTAATTGTAACATCTTTGCCATATACGTTCATTTTTATTCTACAAATTCGATTTTGGTATCTCTATCTCTCTTGAGAATGACCATGAACACCAATGCTTCATCTTTGGCCTGGGCAACTTGTGTATCTCCTGCAGGTTTATAAGTAATACCATTAATTACGAACCTATCCTCAGACCAGTTAAAATCCCAATAACCTTCTGGAGTTAGATGTCCCAGGTTTTCTATATAGGCTTTTGTAACTAATATGGATAGATTCTCATCATCGAGTTCTCCCGTGATTGTGGCTTTATTGATAGGCCAGTTTCGAAAGGCATTGTAATAACAGAGAGCCTCGATGGGTATATTATAATATTTAGGGATATAATCTTCTCCATGACTTAGGAGTTGATTTACACTCTTTGCCCAAGTTATAGTTTGCCTTCCAGCATCTATATCCAAGAAGTCATTGATAATCTTCTTGTATCTATCCCAAGAACGATTCTTTACCATTCTATGAGGAGTCTTGGTCATCTTTTCTTGATTAAGGTTCTACCGTTTCTTTTTACTGGTACACTTGGATTAGGTCCATCTAATATACCAGGTCTTCTTCTGTCAACTACTCGAGGAACTACTAACTTACTAACTGGTGCACAGAATGGTAAGTAGATTTCCAATCTCGTAGCTAACATACAAAGTCTTTGTTTTAATTCGTCTATGACACCTCCAGGTTGCAAAGCTTGTGAGAATGTTTTCCATAATGAAGATGTTGAATCTGAAAGCATATCATAGTACTGTACTTCAGTAGGCCCAGTAGTGATTTGTTTAATCCTATCACCTCGGGCAAGTTCTGGTTTCGAACTACCATCCCCCTCTTGTTCTTTGGTTGATGTTAGTTGACTAAGGTATTCTCCGGTACTCGTTAATAAATTAAGGAGCTTGACATTTAGATAATCCCAGGCTGCCAATTCCATTATTAATTGGTTTTCTAGAGCTTCGTACATTAATTCATCATTATATTTATCCAAAGGAATACAATGATTTACTAGTGGTTGGATATATAATTGCCATTTAGTTATGTACATCTCCTTCTCCTCTATGGTCATACCATCGGAGATTTCTGAAGGAATGAAATAATTAATAAGGTTATATATACTGTCCGTTAATGTAGTAACAGCCTCTGTATTTACAATTACTAATTTGGTAGCAGAAAGATTAAGTCCATCGGAGTTCGTGATATTCAGTGCTACTGTATAAAATCCGGACTTTTCATAAGTGTAAGTTGGTTGCTTAACATCGTAAGCGGACCCCTTATCATCACCAAAGTCCCAGTCAAAAATGGCCTTGGCTGGGACTTTGCTTAGTACTCTAAATGAAACTTCCAGACCATTCGTAGTAGCTACGAAGTCTAGATTTTCCATGATGAATTATTTAGATTGTTCTTCGAACTCTTCCAGCAATGCCTGAACCAGGGTTACCGGAGTATCATTCTTCTCTGCTACGATTTCGTGGCGAGCAGCAATGAGAGTGAGTTCTTCAAGAGTATAGGCTTTTGCAATCTTTACAACTTCCATACCCTTTTCAAACTGAGCAGTAAGTTTCTTTTCCAGCTTGTCCAAGTCACTTGCTGAATATTTCTCTACTTTGTTTTTATCAGCAATCATCCGAAGATGACCAGAGTTCAAAGCCATTTGGATTTTCTTCGAACCAAATTGACGGAGAGTAAGTTCTCTTTCTTCTCCTCTTGCGATTGTGATACCAGTTGACTGGTCATGAAAACTGTAAGCTTTAGCTCCTACAGTTACCTTTATTTTTTCACTCATAATCTACTAAGTTTTTAGATGTTTAAAATAGGGATAGAGTCTTCTCAAAACCCTATCCCCTTCGAAATTAGAACTGTGTAAAATAAAACCGGGTTTACTCCAGGTTAACCATCAAGTACGGGTCGATGTTCATGAAGTCTGGGAATCCAGCTTCAGAGAACTTCTTATTCGCAGACAAGATAAGTGCAGCATCCTGATACATCTTAGAGAAGCCAGTAGTCAAGCTTGCATAGATTGCCTGAGTCTGGTTGGAAACGATTCTTTCGGATTCCAACATCAACTGCTTAGCAGTAAGCTTAATCAAGGCAGCCGTTGTATCAATCAGCAGAAGGCCTTGGTCCGGAGTTCCCGGATGGATGTAGAAGTTGGCATTCTTAGGTACCGGTGATTTGATGTTGAGTGTAGCTTCAGTAGTACCTGAATGACGGTCTTTAAATTCTGGCAGGTTCAACATTTCGATAGCTTGGTCTTCTCCACCAATCATTGTAGTGAAGTTACGTCCCATACGAGCAGCACGTACCCAGATATGGAGAAGGTCCTTATATGTGATACCATTGGTTGTTTCGTATACACCAATAATCGGAGCAGATTCTGAACCATCCGGTTTATTACCATTGATAACAACGTCCATGGCCAATGTATCCATTGCATAACCCAGCTGAACACCGAAGTCACGAAGGTAGATTGCCAATACATCGAGAGAAACGTAGTTACGAACTTCATCAGTAAGTTTAAAACCTTTACCGATTTTAAACAGAGAAACTGATTTCTGTCCGAAGCTTACATCTCCCAATGGAATTGTTTCTGCCTCGTTAACCTTAGCCGGTGCAGCATCGGACATGTTAATCATCGGCATGATAGCAGTCAGCCCATTGATAGACTGGTCAGATGCAATAATCTCCGGATAAAACGGAGCTTGGCGCATACCCAAAGTAATTGCAGAACGAATGATTTCCGGAACAATCCAACGAACATCTTGCTGAGGCATAGTGAAGATATTTTCCATTGTATCGATTTTTGGATTGATACCAACCTTTTCGAACAGTTCATCTTCTGTAATTCCCCACTTACCTGTAGCAAGTTCACCCAGGGTAACTTCTACCGGCTTTTTATTCTGGGCTCCCTGACGGAAAGCATCCAGCTGACTTACCATTTGAGGAAGTTCTTTGATAAAGTCTTCCTTCTTCAGTTTTGAAATATCAACTTTTTCCATAATGTATTTTTCTTCTTATTTAATAAGTACTTGGATTAACTCGTTTGCTTCGTCTGCCGGAGTAAGAGCAATGAAAGGAGTTGAGGTTCCCTGGTTTGCTTTTACAAAACGGTCATTTAGCAAATCTCCAGAAGGGATTACATAACCAGCAGTGAGAGTAGCATTTGATACCCAATTACAAATCATGTAACCTTCCATGGCAACTGTAACTTCTACAGGGAAGTTATGCTGGGCACGGTAAGCCGGATTGATGTTATCAGTAACAGCAACTCCCAAATATACTTCAGTAGCAGCATCTTTGAAAGGGAATATGAGGCCAGTTTCATCAATTGCCACCGGCATACCCTGAACGATTGTTTCTCCTTCTTTTACATTGAAGGCTTGGTGCAATTTGTGGGATTCACTTTTGTAAATCACCGCTCTTGGAGTTTTTTCCCCAAAGAGAGTCATTGCTTGGTCTTTGTTTACGATTTTCGTCATAACAGTGATATTTATCGATTATTTCTTTATTTGAACTTACTCTTGTAGATGTCATCAAGAACATCGGAAGTAGATTTCTCTACGAATTTAGATTTATCCTTAGTCTGAGTTCCTGATTTATCTTCAGATTCCTGAGCTGAAGAAGCACGGCTTACATCGTGAGAACCACAGCTTGCGCATACCATTGGGAACTTCTCTTCCAAACGAGCCTGATAGTCTTTCTGGAGAGAAATCAAAGTAACCATGCCAGTAGTTTCGGCATTCAACATTGTGATGATAGTTTCATCGGCTTTGTCACCCATCAACTTCTTATAAGTACCTACGGCATTTTCACGGAGAGAAGCAATGTGATTCTTTCCTACTGTTGCCATTTCCTTCAAGTTTGCTACTTCAGCATTCAGATTAGTAATCTGTTCAGTGAGAGAAGATTTCTCTGTAGTCAGATTATCAACCGTAGTCTGAAGACTGTTTTTGGATGATACCAAGCTTTGAATACATGAGATAACTTCTTCCTGAGTCATCTCTTTGCCTTCTGCAAGGGATAGCATGTTATCCCCGAAAAGCTTTTCAAGAAATTCTTGCAATTCTTTGTTCATATTCTCTTTATTATTATTTTGGTTTTCTTGGTTATCAATTAAAGAACCCTGAGTATCGTCCTTTTCTTGAAACTCCGAGAGATCTGTTTTGTAGTCAGTAAAGAAGTACTGTTTAGACTTGTCATCCCTATATTCCTCATAAGAAGCCCAGGTTCTTTTTGCAAAAGTAGGATTAACAATTTTACCATCTGAACCAATCTTTTGAGCAAATGAATCAGCACCATGGGATACTAATGAAGTTTCCAAATAACGAACTACCTCAGTAACTATTCTACGTACCATCTCTCCCTTAGAATCATAGGTACCAAGCTTCTGGTAGAATTCACCATCTTCCATTCCTGGATGAGATTTATCCCACTTGAACTGTACAGTTACTGAATTACTGTGGATTGAAGGAGGTTCCATAAGGATTCCTCTAGCAATTCTTGGATTTGCCTTACCATCAATCTTCAGAATACCATTGATACCTGCAGGAATAGTGAAGTGTCCATCTTTATAAGATTCTTGCCACATCACTTGAGATACAGCCCCGATTGCATTACCAATGTTTGTTTCATGGTCGCAGTTTACGGTTTGACCAAGTAACATTTTCATTGATGCCTTTAGTACTCCATTTTGACTAAAGTCAGTAGGATTCCAATTTTTAGATACAATCGTTTCTGAAAGTAATCTAAACATCGGTTCGATAAATTCTTCGTCCTTAGGAGTAAGTTCAGATTTATCAAGGTTAGGATAATAAGTATTGTAATCTATATCACCTCCCCAAAATCCAAATTGAGCAATTGTGTCAGGTGTTGGAGTCTTCCATTTATAATAATTCTCGGAGAAGGCTTGGGCTCCTACTGATTCTGGGATATACCCAGCCATTATAGTATGACCTTGCCCAATCACCATAGAATCAAGATGCTCTTTGTTTTTCGTTGTAAATTTACTCATCTTGCTTTAGTATTTTGGTCTCCTCGAGAAGGAGCCGGGTTAATTTTATCTCTTGACCTACGAGCAGATTGATTCTTATCGTTCTGCCTTTGTTTCTTCTTAGTACCCTCTTGAGGGTCTAAATTACCACCTTTAGCAAACTGGTCTTCAAGTGAAACTCTTGGTTCATCCTCATCAGGAGAATCATACCCCATTGCCCAAGCATATTGGTCTTGGCTAATGATACCAGCTTTGTACAACAAATCCAAATTCTGTATCTTGTATTGAAGACCTTGTTGAACTTTAACTTCATCCGAGATAGTTGAAGTCCCCCATTGAATCTTTATTCCCTTGTTATTAAATCCTGCCAGGCGCAGTTCTAGAGAATAAAGAAAATCTAATACATAAGTTACAAGCATTTGTAGATTCTTTAACTGGCTGATTAATTTAGAGAGCATTATTCCCGTTGCTCCCTCACCAGTTGTTGAACTAACTCCGATAAGATTACCATTAACTCCCAAACCATTGGCAACTGATTGCTGATTCATGTTCCAGGGTTCCTTGATGTTACCTAATTCCTTAGTGGTAGAGTTAAGCTTAAACTCATGGTCATCAATGTAACCCGTTACAATTCCATCTTTCATACCATCCCTAAGATTTCTTTTTAGGTCTCTTAGGTTTCTTTCTAGTCTAGCTTCATATTGCCTTACACTTTCATTACCAGATTGGTCAGGTTTAGCCATCTTAGCTTCCAAGAATCCTACCATACCGCAGACTTCCATGATATGTTTAAAGTTTACCCTCATATCATGTTGTCCTTTCAATGAATCCAATGCTGCCATGAACGGTGGTATTCCGTATGGTTCATCGGTATCATTATACATTGCAGCATATACATAAGTCTCTGGGTTAAGCTTAATGTAATCCTGGTGCTTTATGAAGTAATTCTTATTCCTTTGATAAGGAGAATATACTCCATTGTTTTCCCTTTTGAATACAATGTTCTCGGGTCTAAGGAATAGGATAGTATCCAAACCTTCCAGCTTTTCATCGGGAACTCCCTCAACAGAAATAGCTCCGCCAACAAGACATTGTACAATCATCTTGTTAACCAAGCCATCTATTCCAGCAGTATACCTTGACCATTTCTTGGTTTTCTCAGCCAGATGTTTCCTCATCTTATCTGCTTCATCATCCGTATTGTTAGGGAATGTTACAGTATGACCAGTATTGGTTAACTTAAACATATCCTGCAAAGCAATGCCCATATCCGGATTTACTTTATATAAATCTCGAATTAGAGGTATTACTTCAACACGAAAAGAAGGGTCTACCATTGCAGTAATACCCTTTAATGAACTGATAAGAGATTCATCTTCATCGACTGAAACTCTACCAGGAGAGATAGTAGAAGGTTTTGATTTCTTCTCCTCTTTGTAGGGTTCTGGAGGTGGGTCCTTCTTTCTTCCCCAACTCCAATTAAAGTTGAACTTCTTTTTCATTTTGGTTGTACAATTACGTTAGTTTTTCCTTTCCTTATGTGATTACATATAGCTTTACCAAATATGGAGTCATCAGAATAGACATCACCTTCAAGGTCTACATCTACTGTTGAATTGTTAGCTCTATGTTTACCCATTGCAACTGGCCTACCCAAACCATCATATATGAAGGTATATGCTTCTTGAACAAAGAATGGGTCTTTACAAGTGATATTATCTTCTCGTATATCTTGTTCTAAGCCTTCAACGATTACTGAACGATTCTTTTGAGTAGTTAACCATCCAGGAGATTTATCCATCTCGGGTCTAGATTTACCTTTCTTCTTAAGCATCTTTTGGTAGTAATACAGTTTAGGATATCCTTCATCTTGAAGTTTAGAGGTTACTGCCAATCCAACATCATTTGATTCCGGAGCAAGAGTTGCAAAGTTAAATAATTGACCGGTATCTCCAAGTAGTCTGGCATACTTATCTACTGATAGCCTGCCTTTGAATACTGCTTGTTCTTCTCCAGCTTTATCCATGCAAGTAAAAGCAGAGTAGTCAGTTGCTCTACCAGTAGAAACGTCGGCACCAATAAAGTATTCCTTGTTATCTTCAGGTTCGCAGAATTGTCTGTACTGACCATTAAACCTTTTCTTAATACAGGGATAATCACTAAGGCAGTCTTCGATTGCCTTGATATCAGACAGGTCGAAGACTGTATTTCCAGATGATAAGAAGTCACCATCAATTTCTTGTGCAGTTCTTTTGGTTCCCAAAGCAGAAGACATTTCATTGTACCAATTAATATCTCGTTCTGGGTGCATTTGCCAATACAATCGAAGTGGATTAAATGGATTTCCTCCGGCAATAGCATCTACCCAAGTAGAGTGGTAGAAATTACCAACTCCATAAGGAGTAGAATTGATGATAGCAGCTCCACCTGTTGATAAGGTAGGGAAAGCGGCTGCCCAAATCTGAGCTGCCCATCTTACTACGGCTGCTTCATCAATAACCAA
>ENA-OPKP01000113-OPKP01000113.1-human-gut-metagenome-genome-assembly--contig:-NODE-113-length-15059-cov-3.504132_pt1 | contig 15059 bp, 17 predicted proteins | sample MGYA00241785_ERZ501697 | MGnify/ENA primary metagenome ERZ501697 (study PRJEB25962, sample SAMEA2042191) | human gut metagenome | biome: human gut; feature: human-associated habitat; material: faeces...
GCGCGGAAATGAGAGAGGCATCCCGGAATATTCCGGGATGCCTCTCTCGTTTGGCGAGCGAGTGAGTTCGACAAGGAAACCGAGATGGGGCGGATAATGGATGTATTTTGTCAGAGACGGGCGGTGTATGGCATGCCGGATATGTTTTTTGATTCGGATCGGAATGGAGACGAACCGTTATTTGCGATGCGCGGTGTTCTGTTTTGTCATTTTTATTTTTTTTACGTACATTTGGACAATAAAAAATATACATAGTTGTAATATGGATTATCAAATCAAACCGCAGTTTGTGGAGGCCGGTTTGAAAGAGAATTGCCCTGCGGATTGTAGTAGTTGTCCTACGTTTCCTGCGCCGTTTCGTCGCATAGGCGATTCGAATTACTGCCGTTTCGCGCAAATTTCTTTTTCAGCAGGAGAAGGGGTGACTTTTCCCGCAGACCGCATGGTGCGCATTCTTTTCGTGATGTCGGGTTCGCTGATGATGGAGCATGGGGATACGGTGCGGCTTGTGACGTCGAAACAATACGTATGTCTGGCGAGGGGCGAACGTTTCGTCACCACGGCGCAGGACGACGCCCATGTCGTCGTGCTTTCGCTGATTCACCGCATCGAGTTCTGCGAACAGGATATTTTCGATAAGGTGATGCCCTACGATACGGTCATCCCGACCGAAGCGGTGCCGCGGCTTTCGATGCATCCTACGATCGAACGCCTGCTCTGCGATCTGTTCGCCGTTCCGGAGCTGAGCGAGTGCGCCCGTTACCACAAAATGAAGGCTACGGAGCTTTTCATGATGATCAAGGTGCTGTATACGCCGACGGAGCATGCTTATTTCTTCCAGTCGATGATTCAGCCGCAGGATAACTTCCGCGTGTTCGTGTGCAACAATTACGACAAGGCGCAGGGCGTGGCGGAGCTGGCCGCGCTTGCGGGCATGAGCCTTTCGGTCTTCAAGCGCCGTTTCGCCGAGCACTTCAACGACAGCGTCTATCATTGGATGATGCGCCAGAAGGCGCTGAAGATCTTTACGGATATCCGCGACGGCGAGGACAGTACGAAGGTGCTGATGAACAAGTATGGATTCCGCCATTATACGCAGTTCAGCCGGTTCTGCAAGAATTACCTGCAGGCGACGCCCGCACAGCTGATCGCATCCATAAAGGAGGGGTAGCCGGGGGTTTACCCCGTACCGTCCGCAGACGGAGAGCATATGCCGGCAGCTTGGGTTTGTTGTCGGATTGTGGAAACGGAGAGGCTGTGGGCTTCTCCGCTTCTTTTTCAGCGCTCCAGCAGGTAGACGTTCAGATCGACGAACTCCCCGTCGGAGAGTTGTTCGCCCCGGACTTCCACCCGGTCGAGCCGGAATCCGAGCCGCTGGGGAATGCGGTTGCTGCGGAGATTGCCCGGCGCGCAGCGTATTTCGATGCGTTCCATGCCCATCTCTTCGAAAGCGAGCCGGCAGAGCGCCTGCACGGCGGACGTCATGATTCCCCGGCCCTGAAACTCGCTGCGGAGCCAGTAGCCGATTTCGATGGTGCGCGTCGTGCCGTCCGCCGATTTGAAGCCGATCAGTCCTGCGAACGCATCTCCGCTCCGGATCGTGAAGACCGGGTTTGCCGTGTCGTTCAGCATCCCTGCGACGACCTCCTGCGTCTGCTCCACGCGGTGCGTCGCCGCCACGAACGGGAGCCAGCGTCCGAGGTGTTCGCGCTGGGTGTCTATGGCGCCGAAAATCGCCGGTGCGTCCCCGCTGCACAGCGAACGCAGCGAGAAGTCGTCGAACAGTGGAATCGTTTTCATGGTATATGCCGGTTTTGGCTGCAAAGGTAGTGAAAAATCGGGGAAGCTGTTTTTTATATATTAATAGGTGTCGGAGCGTTTTGCACCCGCAGGAACTGCGGTTTCGGAGCGTGCAGGGGCGGAACGGTAATAACCTTGGGTGCGGAGGGTGATATTTTTTGCAGAAGCTGTTGTAAAATATAAAACTTTTCCTATCTTTGCACCCGATTTCACCCCTGTAAAAAAGGCGGTAGACCGACGTTCTTTGAGAAGAGTAAAAAAGTGAAAAATTTATTGGAAATAATTTGGCCGGTAAATTTTTTATGCCTACTTTTGCAATCCAAAACGGTTGATTTTGCCGATGTAGCTCAGTTGGCCAGAGCAGCTGATTTGTAATCAGCTGGTCGGGGGTTCGAATCCCTCCATCGGCTCGGACAGCCGATGCGAGAGAAGCGGAAAGACGAAGGTCTTCCGGAACACGAGCAGCGGCGCAACGAAAGCCTCACGGGAAAGACCCGCGCAAAAAGCGAGCCGATCTTTCAGGGGCAGACAACTTGGGAAGTTACCAGAGTGGCCAAATGGGGCAGACTGTAAATCTGCTGGCTTACGCCTTCGGTGGTTCGAATCCATCTTTGCCCACAAAAAATTGCGGAAGTAGCTCAGTTGATAGAGCATTAGCCTTCCAAGCTGAGGGTCGCGGGTTTGAGCCCCGTCTTCCGCTCTTCTGAAAATCAGATAGTTATCGCAAGATTTCTATCTGATTTTTGTTTTTAGAGGGTGCTGATTCTGCACGAAACTATGCGGTTGAAGTCAACCAAGAAGTCAACCGAAAATTTTATGAGTGCAGCAATCAACGTAGTATGCTACAAGTGGAAGACTTTAGCAAATGGAGAATCCCCCTTAATGGTAAGAGTAGCCAAAGGTGGCAAACGGACTATGCAAAGTTTAGGCATATCCATTAATCCTAAATATTGGGACTTCACACGAAATAAGCCAAAACCAAACTGTCCTAACAAAGAATATATCCAAAAGATTATCTTGGATAAACAGCGAGAGCTACAACAGCGAATGTTAGAGTTGAATGTGGAGCAAAAAGAATATACCACCACTACCCTACTCAATAATGAGAATACCAAGTTTGAATTAAAAACTGTTAGTGAGTTCTATCACGAATTGATAGAGCAATACACACGTGAAGACAAATGTGGAAACCGTCTCATCTACAAAAGTTCTTTCAACTCGCTTAAAGCGTTTACGAAAGGCAAGTTAGATATACCTTTCAGCGATATAGATACTTCTTGGCTTAACAAATATGAGAAATGGCTACGCTCCAAAGACAATAAAGAAACCACCATAAGCCTTATGTTTCGTACATTACGCAGTACATATAATAAAGCCATCAAAGCAAAGTGTGCCCGAAAATCCGATTATCCGTTTGATGATTATAAGATTAATAAATTCGATACCACAACTCAAAAGAGAGCTATTGCCAAAACAGACGTACTGAAATTCACAACCGAAGTACAGCCTATAGGAAAGCAGCAATACATAGAGTTGAGCAAAGACATATTCGTGTTCAGCTATCTATGTGGTGGAATCAACTTCACAGATATAGCCAATCTAACAAAAGAGAATATTCAAAATGGCAGGTTACACTATATTCGTCAAAAGACAAAAAAGCTAATCAAAATAGGAATACCGCAAGAAGCCATGCAGATAATCGAAAAGTATTCAAAAGAAAGTAAAGGTTATCTGTTTCCAATTTTAGATAGCCATACACATAGAACCGCATTACAAAAACAAAACAGAATACATAAAATACTTGGTAAAGTCAATAAGAACTTAAAAATACTCGCAGCAGACTTGGGGGTTGAAGCCAATATTACAACCTATGTCGCAAGACATTCATTTGCGAGTGTTCTAAAGAAATCCGGTGTAAACATAGCATTGATAAGTGAAGCATTGGGACATTCTGATTTAGCCACCACTCAAATATACTTAGATAGCTTCGATAATGAGCAGGTGGATGAAGCTATGAAGAATCTTCTTTAAATTAAATAATCTCACTCATAATAATTATGAGTGGGATTATTTTTATACCTTTATGGAAAATTTAAGAACTAATATATGGACACATCTAATCAAATATCTTATTTCAGTCTAATGGTAATAATTATCATTGGACTTCTTTTCTTATATTTAAAAACATATATAAGTCAAAAAGCCAAAAATAAAGCTTTAAGGAATGAGAACCTTACATTAACACAACAAATAGAAGATATAAAAAAGAGACACGAATTAGATATAGCAAAAAGAAAATACCAATACGAAAGCAAGAAAGAACAATACCTAAAGTTCTTTCAATTAATTGATTCCTTTACAGGAAAACAAAACCTTTCATGTATTAACAAAATGACTCCAATAATAACAGAGTTTTATGCTGGGTTTCTTGCTACAATAGATGATAAGACTGAACAAAATAAAGTATGTACAGTATATATGAAAAAAATACAAAATCTAATGAATGAAAATAATACAGAGCTAATGAAGGTAAAACAAGAAACCAATACTATAAGGTTAATCGCAAGTCAAGAGGTTATTGAATTGTTAAACTTAATGGAAAAGACTTACGATTATATGTTTGATACTTCCGCCCAAATTATAAACATGCTACCCAATAATATAATGGGAAACAATCAAATAGTTCTACAAAAGCATGTGGAAATTCTTACTGAAATATCACATTCTGCACTCAATATTAAAGAACATTTAATTCAGCAAATGCGCAACGACTTAAATAAAATATAGTATGGAAGAATATAAGTTTGAATCAATATATCAATTCATCAACATTGTTTATAAATCAGTAAAAAACGAAGTGGAATTATGGGGATATGATAAGGAGGAATTTATAAATAGTGTAAGCAAGTTTTCCAAAAAATCTCTATTACATATTTATGCAGAATGCACATTGTTTTATTATTACATGAAATATTTCAAGAAAAATGGAGATTGTATAGAAGAAGATTATATACAAGACTGGTTACATTTATTTAAATGCTACAATGTTTATTGTAAAAATGAAAAATACAATTTAGATGATGATGACTCTGCTTATAAATGGTTCGAATCCAATAAAGAATGCTTATGGGAATTATTTAGTGTAATTGCCAATGAAATAGTACACATTCTTTTTACTAATAAGAATTTTTTAATTGATTTCAATAAACTTGTCGTTAGGACTCTCGAAGAGACAGAAATCCCAGAACAGTACTTAACCCCGAAGAAAACAATTAAGAGACAGAATATTCCCCAATGGGTAAAACGAGCTGTTTTTCATAGAGACAAAGGAAGATGTGTATTTTGTAATAAAGACTTAACAGGCATTATCACCACTTTAAATAGCTCAAACTTTGACCATATATTACCTTTGGATAAAATGGGAACAAATGACCCATGTAATATACAACTTTCTTGTGAAACATGCAATAAAAGTAAAGGTGCTAATGAACACACCCCTATTTATAAATACGAAGAATTATGGTAAAGTCAAATATATATATATGGAATTACATGTTTTAAGAATATCTTATTTATGAAAATATGCTTAGAATCATCTTTCTATTGTTGCGACAACTATAAATAAGAACCAATGAAAATAAAGGAACTACCCGATTTAAAAGTGGTTTGGCATGCAAGCTACAAATGCCTTGCTGAACCACTTTTAGAATATGTGTGGGAAGTAGCCAACCACTTCCTGCCCGATTATGAAGATGTGTCCGCTGCACCTGCCATATTCGCCAACAGGTATGCGGAAAGAAATTTATCTGTTGAAGAAAGGTACGAGAGAACACAAGAAATGAAAACTTTCAAAGGAACTTTGGAAGAATACAAGAAACGGGAATACAGAAAGTTGGACGATTCTTTCAAAGAGAAGTTTCTAACTAATGAAGATTTACAGAATACCATTGAAGCGTATAAGTTGGACGTTAGCAAGTTTTGGTATCTACTTCTGTTCATATATGATTTTATAGAGGATATTGGTACAAACACACCTGCATTAAATAAGTCCGTATTGGAGGACTTTAGCTATTTTCATTCCAATCTATTGGAAGCTACAAGTATCATCTTAAAGAAGAACAACAAGAAAAGTTATGTTGCTGAAAGAGAGGACACAATCAGAATCATTCAAGCAGCCTTGCAGCATTTTGTTAATACATACAGTGATATTATACATAGTGAACAAGATAGAGAAGCCATGATTAAACAATTAAAAGAGATAGGTTTAGAGGGATTTATCAGAAATGACTTATCGTCAAAAATCAGCTTTACGGACAAGTTCAGTCTTGACATATCTTATAAGAAGTGGAAATTTACAGATATGTTTCTTTTCTTCATTGAGAGAAGAAAGGCTACCACCATACCCAATAAAAAGGTGAAGGTATCTAAAGACAAGATGATGCTTGCTTCAAGGCTTATCTATACAGTGGGCTATGATGGCAAGAGGTATAATGAAGAATACGATTCAGAGGGCAACAAAAACAGAATGTTATCCAATCTCCTTAGAAGATACAAGAACGAGAAATTTCCGTCTGTCATAGCTAATAACTACATGGTAGTCTCATAAACAACATACATAAAACCATAGCAGAAATGCGTACTGAAAGGCTTATTCTTTTCGGTACGCATTTTTTTGCGTACTGGAATGGGCACGTTTTCTACACACATGGGCATTCGGCAAATTTCTTTGTCACCCCTAAATTCCTACCTAATTTTGCAATGTCAAAAGGGAACAAACGAGTGAGTGCGCATAGCTTTAGTAGTTCTTTAATGGCTTAATAATTAATATGTGAAACCTCTAAAATTAGGAATTATGAAAAATTTAAAATTTGCAGAAGCATTAAATAGTGAAGTAGAAAACGTAGTAGAGAACACTAAAGTCAGTGCAGCATTCGTGCAGGAACTGAAAGAAGCATTCCTTATGTTTCCTGTCAGAACAGATATGCGTTTCAAACAATCTTCAAAAGGTGAACTGATTATATCGGTTACGGTTGTTTACGCTACTGGCATGACACAACATTTTGAGGGTGCAGGAGATGCAGACCTTATATCGGCAATACATTTCGGCATGGCTAAAATAATAAACGGTTTGCACGACTACAAAGCGGAGGAACATGAGGTGGATATTGCCCAAGATGATGAAAATTTGGTAATGGAGCTATTCAAGCAATACATGAACTCCACCATGAGGGGCTATATTGAAGCGGACTGGTACAACAACAGCGGTGAGCGTTACCGTTGCGTGAGATTTTCTTCCACATTCAACGGGAATGTAAAGTTCTGCATGAAAGCAACGGATGAAGTGAACAGCCTTATCTGTGAAGCCTGCAAACCCGAATGGATGAAGAAATCAGAAGCGGAAGCCAAACAACAAGTTCCCGAACAGAATGAAGTAGCCTAAACAATCAGCTTTGAAGAAAGTCGAGGGAACAACCTCTCTCGGCTTTCTTTTTTAATCGGAACAGAGAAAATGAAACAGATACAGTTTACTCAAACATATAACAACGAAGCTGCACACAGACAAGTGAAGCTGTTGATGAAGCAGCACAAGCAGCTTTATATCCAAGTGAACGGTGAAGCATGGATTAGCAGTCAAGGAGTAACGAGTATAAGATACCAACTCAATGAAAAAGGCTGGCAGTGGATTCTCAACTATCTGCAAACAGGAGACTATGAAGATTTTGGAATATTCCCGTCCAAACTATCCATGCTATGTAACCAAGAGGATGTGGTAAAAGAACTGATAGAACAGAAATACAACATTGCAAGAATCCCTTTTCTACGGGAAACCGAAGCCTATATAAAACTTCGGGGGCTGTTCCGCTTTGGAAAACTCTTTTTCAGCATAAGGAGAAGCGATGAATTTATAGATTATCTAAACAGCAAAGGATTATGATTACTCTACATAAAGGTCAATACCTGTCTGACGTAATGAGTGAGATTCCGTCAGACTGCATACTTTCCAAAAGAATACCCGGCTGTGGTGCTACTACTTTGGAGCTTGAAACACAAAGAAATTCCATTATCGTAGTGCCTAATGTACCCGTTATCAAAAGTAAGTGCGGCAAATACAGCAATCTGTTAGGTGTTTATGAAGATGTTACAACAGATAAGATTCGCAATTATCTAACTAATAACAGACTGCATAAGATAATGACCACTCCCGAAAGTTTCGGTAAGGTGAAAACGGCTTGCAGCGGTATTGACATTTATAATCATTTCTTCCTGCTGATGGACGAATGTCACCAATTAATCAAGGACGTGGACTACAGAACAGACATAGTGCTGCCCATGAATGATTTTTTCAACTTCAAAGGCAAGGCACTTGTTTCCGCCACTCCTATCGGATTCAGTGACCCAAGATTTAAAGAGTTTGAAACAGTGGAAGTAAGTGCCGATTATGATTACAGACAAGAAATTGCGGTTACACATACTTATAATATACACAAGGCAATAAGTGAATATTTAGACAATCACACAGAGGGAACAGTCTGCTTTTTCGTCAATTCTGTGGTAATGATTTACTCCATAATGAAACAATTCGGCATATTGGAGGATTCTACCGTTTACTGTGCGCCAAAAAGCCGTTTGAAACTGAAAAATGAATACCCCTTTGATAATGCTTATAATGATTGGAACGCAGATACCATGAAGAAATATAACTTCTTCACTGGCAGATTTTTTACGGCATTCGATTTGGATTTGCCTTATCAGCCCGATTTGGCAATGGTTACAGACCCTTATGTTTCCGAATACACCATGCTTGACATAGATACGGACTGCATACAGATTTGTGGAAGATTCCGTAACGGCATAAAATCGGCAACACATATCTATAGGGTGAATCCCGAAATGGTAATTCAATCCAAAGAGCAAATAGAAAAGCAAATTTCAGAACAAGAATTTGCCTACAACTTAATTCAGACATTATATAATAGTGCTGATTACAAAGAATACAGAAATGCTTTCAGTGAGATTCTTGAAACTGCACCGTTCCGCAAATACCTATATCCCGACTTTACAAAGAACTGGTTTGCCATAGACAATGAGATAAACTCCGTATTGGTGAACAACAGATACCAATCCAAGCAAGAAATAATGAATTGGTACAATGACTGCCATTTCTTCAATCCCACATTTGAGAATTGCGAATATAATGAGAATGACGAGAAATTGAAGATTGTCAAGGCTGCACGCTCAGTAAAAGACAAGCGCAGAAAAATGGTGCAACTTCTTGATGAAATGGAAAACCCTGATTCGGAATACGCCTTAGATTTCATTAATGATATGCGGAAGATTGACCAGTTCATTGTGGAAGCATTTGAAACTCTGGGCAAAGAGAGAATAGAGGAACTTAAATATGTTGAAAAGAAAATCAGAGAGGAAATGATTCTCAAACAACGTAAGGGGAATAAAGTTGTCAGACTGGTTAAGAATATATTCAAGGTTGGCAACAGATATTCCAATGAGAAAATAGTTAATGAATTAACGAGAATATTCGAGATGTTGAACATGCACCCCGAAGAAGATATAGAACCTAAACTTATCAATCTTTATTATCGAGCCTTCCCTTGCTGGGTTGGTAAAAAGAGAGGTTATCTATTAATTAGTGAGAAATTCTGACTATTACCAACAAAACTTGAAAATCTTGTCTTTCTATACCCGATACAGAAATTGAAAGAAATGTTGGAAGCTACCTCAATAACTAATGAAACAGAGTAATTTTCTTACTAACTGATAACAGATAGCCGCAGGAAATTCTTGCGGCTTTTATTTTTGGCGCAGAACCACAGCCGTACATTTTTCCGATTCTGACTTTCTGAAAATTTCCACTTTAATGAGAGTTATATAGCCTATACTTTATAATATTCCACATACAGCCAATGACATTAAAAAGGCTACCTGATTAAAGAATCACCTATATGCAGTTTAGCTAAAAATCAAGAGAACAGATATATAAGGTACTTAGTACAGAAATCCCCCTCCCCATTCAGCCAGTGACCTAAAATATATAAGAGTGGCTGTCTTTACGGCATACGACCCCTCAAGTCCCCCTCTGTATATTGATATAAAAAAGAATTATTAATCATTTAAACTTTTATCAATATGAGAAATTTAGTTATCATGCCAACAGAGAAAAGAACTTTGAATTTAGGTGAGTATGCAGAAGAAGCAACCATTATTGAAGAAACTGCAACGCCTAAAAGGGTAAATCATTTCATTGAGGCAAACACCCAAGAAGCTACCTTGCAACATTTGAAAAATGACTGTATTACTCCCGTTTTTGCAAAAGACAATGAGCTTACAGTAAACCATGCTGCATTTATTGAAACTGTTTGGGAAGCTGCAAACTCCTACTACAATGGTGAGACTATTGGAACACCCGATATTCGTGTCTCTCATGTGATTAAGGGTCGTATTCCCGAAGCTATCCACAAACCTGCCAATCAGTTGTTGGAATCAGACAAAACAATCTACTATGAGAGGGCAGCTTTCAGTATTGACATTCCTACAATCTATGAAACGGTTGAGGGAAACAAGTTGAACCTTTCAATAGTAGGGGTCAGAGCCTATAATCAAATGAACTTATACAGCAAGAAAGTTCCAGAGTTGTTTAGGTTGGCTATTGGCTTTAAGAACCAAGTTTGTTGCAATATGTGCATCTTTACAGATGGTTACAAGGATGATTTAAGAGTGAGCAATACAAGTGAACTTTACCGTTCTGCCTTGGAGTTGTTCAACAATTACAATCCTGCCAAACATCTGCATTTGATGCAACAGTTGGGCAATACTTCAATGAGTGAACACCAATTTGCACAAATATTGGGCAAAATGAGGCTTTATCAGTGTTTGCCCAATGGCTACCAAAAGAGACTGCCAAGAATGTTGCTTACTGATACACAGATTAACAGTGTTGCAAAAGCCTACATTAATGATGAGAACTTTGGCAGCTTTGGAAATGACTTGAATATGTGGAAGTTCTACAACTTATTAACGGGTGCAAATAAGAGTAGCTATATAGATTCATTCTTAGACCGCTCTTTGAATGCCACTGAAATGGCAGTTGGAATCAATGCAGCCCTGCATGGGGATGAGCATTACAAATGGTTTATTGACTAACTAATGAGAGGGCATCTATTTATTTAGGTGTCCTTTCCTATTTTTACAGAACTATGGATAAACAGATAGAAAAAGTAATAAAGCACATTAAAGACTTGGAAAACAGATTGGGGTATGTGGATAATAACCTACGCTATATCAAAGTTATACAAGCCTTGAAATATTGGTTGGAAAAGTTTGCAGACCTGCTTAGTAACAACCAAGCATTACAAAGAGAGTACCAAGCAACCTATTTAAGCTACTTTTATACGGGTTGTGGTTTTTCCTTTTATGATAGGGTGTGTAACTCCATATTAGAGTATAAATATGGGAACAGACCTTTTTAATAACTTAAAAATACTACAAAATGGAAGATGATGGAAAATTGATACTATGGGGAACATTGGTAGTTCTCCTACTGATAATAATTGGTATTATCAATCCTTTTTTGCTGATACTGATTTTATCCATCTTTATTTATATACAATCATAGTTACACTTGTTTTATTGGAATGTGACAAAGTTTGAAGTTTCTGAACCATTTACAGAAACAGAAAAGTTTGTCACATTCTGATAGTTCCAAGAAAAACGGAATGCAAACCAGTTCTGTAACGGAGTGGGAAACTCTCTTTTTAAAATGGCATAATATAGCTTGTAGTTTATGGTATGTGCGATTTTGGGGCAAATTTATCCTCACAGATACCGCTATAATTGCAAATGAATCATTAATTTTGTGGACTAATTAACTAAAAACACAATAGATATGGAAGATATGTTCTCTTTAGGCAATGTTGGATTATGGAAATATGTAACAAATAGTAGTTGGGCACCAACTGGAGAAGTGGGTGAATTATTCATTACCAAAATTTTAGGAACTATTATTCTTAAATTGAAATATAAAGATGTTGTTTACGCAGTTTCAAAGAGAGCAAATGAAAAACATTTTAGAATACAGACATCGGAAGGTGAAAGGCTCTTCTACTTTGACAACTTTAACGAATTAAAAGAGACTATTGAAAATAATAAATAACAATCAGATTATTAAAGAGTTCGCAGTATTTGCGGACTTTTTTTATGCCTATTATGAAGATTAGATATTTCTTTCATTCATTACTTAGTTAGGCTGTAAACCTATATACCTAATTGTCTCTAATAGAACTGCATCTTTTTCAATCCGCAGAATCTATGGGTACTTTTTTAGGGAAGAAATCTTTTTATAGTCCCCAATCAAAAAAAGTACCTACCCTTGAAGCTACGAAGAAAAAGGGGCAATATTGCCTAATACCTTACTACAGATATGTTTTGGAACACTTGGAACTACATTTATCACTGTTTTATCTTTAGACATTCAAAACCTTTCGCTAACTTTGCAACAATTTCAGAGGTTTTAATGTGTTAAGGCACTGAAAGGACATATTTAACGAAAGGTGTTATTGAGATTATCTTCTAAAGTCAAATCTCGCAAATTTGAAAGTAGTATGAAGATGATAGCGATAGCACCCCACCATTTGATATATACCTACCTTATATCTATAAGGCTCTTAGATATTGTCAAAATTGGTGTGGGTTGCTATTGTTTTATCCATACTACAGGCAATGCGAGAGCCGGACTTTAGGATAAAGCAAATATAGTTCCCACACCTTATTTTTTATCTGTCTCTTTTGGGAATTAGAGAGCATAAATGATTCGTAATTATGTTTAAAGAGAACAGAAAATTAGTTGATTCTTGGACTTTTGATTGGTTTAACCAAAGAATAGGACAACAACTAATAAGAATGAAACTCTATGAATGTTCGGGACTTTTAGCAGCGAGCAAATATGTAATAGAATTTGAGAATAAATGCGGCTTTGTTTTCCATTCAGAGAATTATGCAAGCGTTAGCGACAGTTTGCTGATGGACTATTTTTTTGAAATACACATGGCAAGCATTATGGATAAGTACATACTGGGAGAAGATGAAAGCTTTTGCTTTGACCGAATTAAGAAAGCAGACTTTGAAGTAATGAATAGTTTATATTGGTCTGAATTTAATGAAGCATATCCTAACCAATTAGAACTTAAATATCCGAATGGAAACGGATGGAAATTCAACCCACAAACCAAAGACTATTTCGCTTTTTTTCATGGTGAGTATGATTGTGAGAAAAGACAGCATGATATTATCAAAGCACTTAATATTACTGCATGGGAACAAAATGGCACACATTTTATAAATCTGAAAATCAGTAATAAATCAGCTTTTCTTGAAAGTGAAAATGGAAAAAGAATATATGAATTTGAAAATTCAGACCATATATTGTTTTTAGCGGAACATAGCTATTATCTAAAACAGAGAACGCCCATAAACGGATATTCATTACTACAATCATATTATAAATAGAAAGGTAATGAGCAAATTGCCATTTATCATTATTGGATTACTTAGTTTAGTAGCTTGCAAAACAGACAAAACATCTGTTCCGCAGGATTTTGAATGTTTCAATCAGCCACATATTTACATAAAGTACAAACAGCCTATAAACGGATATACAGTAAAAGTAATGTGGCTGCAAAATGGTGAAGTAGGTAACGCTCTATTCTGTTTAGAGAAACAAGAAGTGCAATATTACTACTTTGCGGAGAAATGGACTGATAAGATTCTATATGATAAAGGTAACACATATCCGAACAACACAGTTATAGAGTTAGATTATACGGCTAAATTAAAGAGCGAAGAACACCTTTCGGATGATTCTCCTTTCTTCTTTTCCGATGTTGATTTTGACGGAGAAGATGAGTTCATTATCAACCGCTATAAAAGTGGTTCAAGAGAATCAAATGCTTATGATGTGTACGATGTTAGCCCATACGGTTACTTTATGCAGAAAACAGAAGTACCATTTACAGAGTTGGAAAACGGACAATGTAAGTTTGATTCAGAGAACAAGACCATTACTGTTTTTGGCTCTAATGGTTGGAACAATCCAATCAATCATACCTACCAACTGAAAGACAGAAAATTTGAATTAGTACAATCAGAATAACTATTTTAAAATCAAACGAAATGAAAACATTTAGATTAATTGGAATGGCTTTATTAGCCATAGTAATGTGTGTGAACTTTACTTCTTGCAGTGATGATGAAGAAGAACAAGGAGAGACTTACAGTATTGAAGGTACTTGGCTATTGCAAAGTTCAAAAGGTTACATTGAAAATAGTAACGACAAAAACACTTGGGATGAAAGTTATCCAGATTTGCAGGAAGCCAAATTAGAAATTACTAAAAATTCAAATGGAAAATATACTTTCAAAGAGTATTATTTTCAAGATGGCTCAAGCTCATGGGAGAATGACCCTTTTACATACTATCCTACACTATCAGGAACAACATTGACCGTTACCCCTCATATAATGGACTGCTGGGATACTGCCGAAATAAAATCTTTAGATAAAACAAAATTAGTATTGGAATGTGTCGGTGATGATGGAAATGAAAACTGGTACACTTTAGATACTTATGTAAGAGCAAAATAATTAAGAAAAAAGCCAACCTACCCAATTACGGATAAGTTGGCTTTTTCAGTTCTAAACAAACATCTATTAACTACAAAACTATGTGTTACACAAGCATATTTATAGATGCAGAGAACACAAAACAATAAGAGCAGATTTTTCAGCAGGTAGATTTTTGAAAAGATATAGCTTTATATACCTACTACTGATTTCTATACCTATACGATATTATGCAATGGCAATACAATATATGAATACTTTTTCAACAGAGGGAAAGCTACATTATCCTATTATATACTATATCATTAGATAGGTAAAAAAACTGATAACCAATAACAAAACTATTAGAAAGAGTTATTGCATAGCAGCATGATATTTACTAACTTTGTGGTGCAGTTGCAATACTGCAAAGAGATTATTAATTTATTTATTATGAACCATTCTTGGTACTTGACCTTAAAAGTCAACCAAGACATCAACCAATAGTTTCTAAATAGAATCAGATTCTAAAGATAGCTATCATAAACGGAAGTAGCTCAGTTGGTTGCCTTTAATCCGCAGGATTAAAGGACATTAGCCTTCCAAGCTGAGGGTCGCGGGTTTGAGCCCCGTCTTCCGCTCTTCTG
>ENA-OPKP01000126-OPKP01000126.1-human-gut-metagenome-genome-assembly--contig:-NODE-126-length-14455-cov-2.112361_pt1 | contig 14455 bp, 9 predicted proteins | sample MGYA00241785_ERZ501697 | MGnify/ENA primary metagenome ERZ501697 (study PRJEB25962, sample SAMEA2042191) | human gut metagenome | biome: human gut; feature: human-associated habitat; material: faeces...
TGTCCCAGCCGGTTTATCATCCGGTAGAGTTGCCGTAGCATGGCTTGTGTCTCGTCGGTTTCTTCAGTCCGGTCGGCTTCCTGGGTGAGGGTGACGATTTCGGGGATGTTCTTTTCTTTGCGGATAAAGCTGATGCACGTGTTCAGTGCGATGCGGTAAATCCATGTGGAAATCTTACACTCCCGCCGGAACTTGGGAAATGCTTTCCATAAGTTGAGCACCACTTCCTGATACAGGTCGTTGAGGGTAGCATTGGGCGTGGTGTACAGATAGCACACCTTATATATCACGCGCTCATACTCCCGTATCACGGATACAAACTCTTGTTCTGCATTTTCCATCTTTTAGCTTCTTTCGAATTGCTTTTGCACTGTTAGTCGTATTGTGTGGCGATAAATCACAGTTCAAAAAGGATTATTTTAATGTGTTAATGTGCCTATATGCTAATGTGCCAATGACCTGCGGCATGGTAGCACAATATACATATAGCGCAGCCAATTGGCACATTAGCATATAGGCACATTAGCACATTATTCATATTGTAGTGGCTAAAAACTTCCGCATATCCCTTATTGGCATTCCCCGGCGGCGGGCGTAGTCGTCCAGCTGGTCTTCTCCAATCTTGCCCACTGAAAAGTATCGGGATGCGGGATGTGCCAGCATCATGCCGCAGACGGAGGAGTGAGGGTGCATGGCTCCATGTTCAGTCAGCGTGATGCCTATCTGCTTCATGCCGAGCAGTTCGTCCAGCAGGAAATTCACGGATTGGTCGGGTAGGGAGGGGTATCCCACAGCGGGGCGGATGCCTTGGTATTTCTCGACCAGCAGATCCGGAATGGACAAGGATTCGTCGGGGGCATACCCCCAAGCCTCCTTGCGGACATATTCGTGCATCTTTTCTGTGGCGGCTTCGGCAAGGCGGTCGTTCAGAGTCTGTACAAGGAGATGTTTGTAAGGGTCGCTTTTATAAGTCTCTTCGGCCTCTTCACTGATGGTGGAGGCGAAAAGTCCTACGATGTCGGGCGTGCCTGAAGAGAGGGGACGTACAAAATCGCTCAGACAGAGAAATGGACCGCCATCGGGTTGGGGTGTCTGCTGGCGGAGCAGTGGGAAGGTTGTTCCTTCTATCAAGAGGTTATCTCCGTCTGCATTTGCCTGGCAAAGCCTGAAGATGCAATGGATGGAGATTGTTTCGTCCAGTCGGCCGAGCATTCTATTGGCTTCCTTGAAGAGCTGCATGGCTTCGGAAGCTTTGGTACGTTCCTCCTCGGGAAAGGTTGTCAGCCAAAGTGCACGGCAGGAATCGCAGCCATGGATGTTGGCAATAGCCGCAAAGCGAGGCTGGAAGCCCCAGGCATGGAAGAAATAAATCCAGTTGATGTAAGGGGTTACTTCATGAATCCGATACGAAAGCAATTCATGCCCCGGTGCCAGTATTGTCCTTTTCATCCCATTTAATCCTTAATCCCTAATCCTTAATTCCTAGCCTTCACTCCCCAAATCTCAGTTCCTCGCCACGATAAGCGTCGTCCACCATGCCGTCACTATAAACGGGATGTCCGTTGGCAAAAGTCCTTTCCACTTTCCAGTTGAAGGTATGCCCTTCCAATGGGCTCCAGCCGCATTTGCTCAAAACTTTGTCGGCTGTCACTTCCCACGGGGCATCGGGGCGTACCAGCACAAGGTCTGCCCGGTAACCTTCACGGATATAGCCGCGCTCGTTGATGCGGTAGATTTGTGCGGGAGCATGGCACATCTTTTCAACGATGGTCTCGAGTGTGAATACTCCCTCATCCACCAGTTGCAACATGCTGACAAGTGAGAACTGTATCATCGGCATGCCGGACATGGCCTTCAAGGCACCTCCTTCTTTTTCGGAGAGCAGATGGGGCGCATGGTCGGTGGCTATAACGTCTATCAGGCCGGAGTTGACGGCTGCACGCAGGGCATCGCGGTCGGCTTGCTTCTTAATGGCAGGATTGCACTTGATACGTGTGCCCAACGTGCGATAGTCACTGAGCGTGAAGAGGAGATGGGCAACGCATGCTTCGGCGGTAATATGCTTCTCGGAAAGTGAATAGTCATTGAACAGTTGCAGTTCCTTGGCTGTGGACACATGCAGAATATGCAGCCGTGCACCGGCAATCCTTGCCAGCCGTACTGCCAGTTCAGAGGATGCATAGCATGCTGCCGAAGAGCGGATGTAGGGATGCTTGCCTATGGGAATATCATTCTCTCCGGCAAACATTTCCTTATACTTGGCAATATTGTTCTTGATGGTTTCCTGGTCTTCGCAGTGGGCGGCAATCAGCATGTCTGTACCGTTGAAGATGTTCAGCAGGCTGTTCATCTTGTCTACCAGCATGTTTCCGGTACTGGAGCCCATGAATAGCTTGATACCGCAGACGCGGTGCTTGTCCAGCTTGCCGAATTCGCTGTAATTGTCGTTTGTTGCGCCGAAGTAGCAGGAATGGTTTACGATACACTTCTCGTTCAGCAAATCAAGTTTGGCGTTCAAGGCATCCAGCGTAGTGGTCACCGGATTTGTATTGGGCATATCCATGATGGAGGTCACACCACCTGCGGCAGCCGCACGGCTTTCGGTGAGGATGTCCGCTTTGTGGGTCAGCCCGGGATCGCGAAAATGTACATGGTCGTCGATGATGCCAGGCAACAGATAGCATCCGGTGGCATCTATGGTCTCGTCACAAGGGGCGGAGAGAGGTTTCCAGTTGGTCAGTACCTCTGCAATGCGCCCGTCTTCTATCACTACGGAACCTTTCACGGATTGTCCTTCGTTGACAATCGTAGCGTTATGTATCAATGTTCTTTTCATATCTTCCTAATATTTGTAGTAAACCCCTATCACTCTATCACCCATCACTTCATCTCCTTATCTACGGTAGGATATTTATGGAACCAACTGTTCCATTTCAACCGAATCACTCCGAATACGGCTTCACCAAAAATACTGCTGTTCATTTTGGAGGTGCCCAGTTCGCGATTAATGAAGATGACAGGCACTTCCTTTACCTTGAAGCCGCATTTGTAGGCGGTGAATTTCATTTCTATCTGGAAGGCGTATCCTTTGAAGCGGATGCCGTCCAGATTGATGGTCTCCAATACCCGGCGGCGGTAACATACAAATCCGGCTGTAGTGTCGTGGATGGGCAGCCCGGTGATGAAGCGCACATACTTGGAGGCAAAATAAGACATCAGTACACGTCCCATGGGCCAGTTCACTACGTTCACACCACTCACATAACGTGAACCGATGGCTACATCGGCACCCTCTTCGGAACAGGCGCGGTAGAGTCGCGGCAAGTCTTGGGGATTGTGGCTGAAGTCGGCATCCATTTCGAATACATACTCATAACCTCGTTGCAATGCCCACTTAAAGCCGGCTATGTAGGCTGTACCCAGTCCTAACTTTCCTTTGCGCTCCACCATGAAGAGGCGTTCGGGAAACTCCTGCTGCAAGGTCTTTACAATGGCAGCTGTTCCGTCGGGCGAACCGTCTTCAATGACAAGGATGTGAAAACCATGTTTCAGAGCAAAAACGGCACGGATGATATTTTCTATATTCTCCCGTTCATTGTAGGTGGGGATGATGACAATGCTGTCTGATGTTTGCATACTTATAGGTAATGGGGGTTATAACTGGGAACAAATGTAATACATTTCTTTTTTATCTGGCAGCATTTTCACACAAATCTTGATTTTGCAAAGTTCTGGCGCCACGACTCTTTCATTTATGTAGCTCCTTCTAACTCCTGACTATAAGGAATGCAGGTTAAATCAAAGAACCATATGCTTGACTTTGAACTTTAGCCTCAATCTTTAGCTATTCCCGTTTCAATCATTAACAGAAAACATTCAAACTATTAAAGAAAAACTTTCGAAGTATAAAGGATAAAGTGGGTAGATATAGGGAGAAAAAGTGCTCTTCAGTCTTGGTCTGTCTATCCCAAGCCTTGGGATAGACAGACCAACCCCTGGGATACATGTCCGCAGGCTGGGGATAAACTTTGTGTAACATAACTCCTGAATAGGGATTGTGCAGGCTGTGTTATTCATAATTGGAGGAAAAGAAGTTTCATTGCCTTCCCCGATAAATAGGGCGATACAGAAAAAAGGTGAAGGATGTGCAGGCTGACAGCAGAAAGATTATTTCAGAGAACATAGTTGCCGACAGGTCAAAGCTAAAGATTATTTGTGTATTTTTGCACCGAATTTATTTCGGTAGGATACCTTATGAGAGGCAATACCGGGGGAAAAAGCGCAAAGCAATGAATATAACTGAACTGCAACAATCTTATGCTTCCCATCCCAATGTAGAGGGGGTGTGCAGGCTTCTGAAAGATAACTCTGTCCGTCACCTATATTGCGGAGGTTTATATGCCTCTGCCGCTTCTTTGTTTTCGTCTGTATTGGTTCAGCGGGCTACTTGTCCGCTCGTTTTCATTCTGGGCGATATGGAGGAAGCCGGTTATTTCTATCATGATTTGACGCAGATATTGGGGACAGAGCAGGTATTGTTTTTTCCTTCTTCGTTCCGCCGCGCCATCAAGTACGGGCAGAAGGATGCGGCAAACGAAATACTCCGTACAGAAGTGCTGAGTCGCCTGCAAAAAGGAGAAGAGGGGCTTTGCGTGGTGACCTATCCGGATGCGCTGGCCGAAAAGGTGGTCTCTCGTAAGGAACTGGGAGAGAATACACTGAAACTGCATGCAGGCGAGAGGGTGGATATGAACTTCGTGACGGACGTATTGCGCAGCTACGGTTTCGAATATGTGGACTACGTCTACGAGCCGGGGCAGTATGCCGTTCGTGGCAGTATTATCGACGTCTTTTCCTTCTCTTCCGAATATCCCTTCCGTATAGACTTTTTCGGCGATGAGGTGGAAAGCGTCCGTACCTTCGAGGTGGAAACACAGCTCTCGAAGGAGAAGAAAGAAAGCATCGTGATAGTTCCCGACTTGAGCCATAGCCTGGAAAAAAAGGGAAGCGGCGGCATGGTGTCGTTCCTCGATTTCCTTCCGTCGGACAGCTTGCTTGCCATGCGCGATTTTCTCTGGCTACGCGAACGCATCCAGACCGTGCACGACGAATCGCTCACCCCACAGGCCATCGCCGCCCGTGAGTCGGAGGAGAATGGAGCCATCACGCTGGAAGGCAAGCTGATTGATGGTGGCGAGTTCACCCTGCGCGCCCTCGATTTCCGCCGGATGGAGTTCGGTAACAAGCCCACCGGAACGCCGGATGCTACCGTCTCGTTCCATACTACGGTACAGCCTATCTTCCATAAAAACTTCGACATGGTGGCAGAGAGTTTCCGCGAATACCTCTCCCGTCACTACACCATCTACATATGCAGCGACAGCCTGAAACAGACTGACCGCATCCGTGCCATCTTTGAGGACCGTGGAGACAACATATCCTTTACCGCCGTGGAACGGACGCTGCACGAAGGCTTTGCCGACGACACTTTGCGTATCTGCGTCTTTACCGACCATCAGCTGTTCGACCGCTTTCACAAGTATAACTTGAAGAGCGACAAGGCACGCAGCGGCAAGGTGGCCTTGAGCCTGAAGGAGCTGAACCAATTCACCCCCGGCGACTATGTGGTGCATACCGACCACGGTGTGGGGCGTTTTGCCGGACTGGTACGTATCCCCAACGGTGACACCACGCAGGAGGTGATGAAGATTGTCTATCAGAACGAAGATGTGGTGTTTGTCTCCATCCACTCTCTGCACAAGGTTTCCAAGTACAAGGGAAAGGAGGGTGAAGCGCCCCGCCTCAACAAGCTCGGCACCGGAGCCTGGGAGAAGCTGAAAGACCGCACCAAGACGAAGATAAAGGATATTGCCCGCGACTTGATAAAACTCTACTCGCAACGCCGCGAGGAGAAGGGGTTCCAATACAGTCCCGACAGCTTCCTGCAACGGGAGTTGGAAGCCTCCTTCATCTATGAGGATACCCCCGACCAAAGCAAGGCTACTTCCGACGTGAAGGCCGACATGGAGAGTGCCCGTCCGATGGACCGCCTGGTGTGCGGTGACGTGGGCTTCGGCAAGACGGAGGTGGCTGTTCGTGCCGCTTTCAAGGCTGTGGCGGACAATAAGCAGGTGGCTGTACTGGTGCCCACTACCGTACTTGCCTATCAGCATTTCCAGACCTTCAAGGAGCGCTTGAAAGGCTTGCCTTGCCGGGTGGAGTATCTGAGTCGTGCCCGCACCGCTGTTCAGGCAAAGGCTGTAGTGAAAGGGCTTGCCGAAGGGGAAGTGAATATTCTTATCGGTACCCACCGTATCCTGGGAAAAGACGTTAAGTTCAAAGACCTTGGTTTGTTGATTATTGATGAGGAGCAGAAGTTCGGCGTCTCCGTCAAGGAGAAACTCCGCCAATTGAAGGTGAATGTGGATACGCTGACCATGACGGCTACACCCATTCCCCGTACCTTGCAGTTTTCGCTGATGGGTGCGCGCGACTTGAGCGTCATCCAGACACCGCCGCCTAACCGCTATCCCATCCAGACGGAAGTGCACACCTTCAACGAGGAAATCATTGCCGACGCCGTCAATTTTGAGATGAGCCGTAACGGGCAGGTATTCTTCGTGAATAACCGTATTTCCAATCTGGTTGAGTTGAAGGCCATGATAGAGCGGCACATTCCCGACTGCCGTGTCTGTATCGGACACGGACAGATGGAGCCTGCCGAACTGGAGAAGATAATCTTTGATTTCGTCAATTACGATTACGATGTGCTGCTTGCCACTACCATCATCGAAAGTGGCATCGACATACCCAATGCCAATACCATTATCATCAACCAGGCGCAGAACTTCGGCCTCAGTGACTTGCACCAGATGCGCGGACGTGTGGGGCGGAGCAATAAAAAAGCTTTCTGTTACCTGCTGGCACCGCCTTTGTCCTCCCTTACTCCCGAAGCAAAACGACGCCTGCAAGCCATCGAGAACTTCTCCGACCTGGGCAGTGGCATCCACATTGCCATGCAGGACCTTGACATCCGTGGCGCAGGCAATATGCTCGGTGCCGAACAGAGTGGTTTCATTGCCGACCTAGGCTACGAGACGTATCAAAAGATTCTCTCCGAAGCTGTGCACGAACTGAAGACCGACGAGTTTGCCGACCTTTATGCCGAAGAACTGAAAGCAGACGGAGGCGTCATCAGTGGAGAACAGTTTGTCGACGAATGCCAGGTGGAAAGTGACCTCGAACTTCTGTTGCCTGCCGATTACGTGACCGGCAGCAGCGAACGTATGTTGCTTTATCGCGAGTTGGACGGATTGACACTCGACAAGGATGTGGATGCTTTCCGTACCCGCCTCGAAGACCGCTTCGGTCCGATTCCTCCCGAAACGGAAGAGTTGCTGCGCATCGTTCCCTTGCGCCGCCTGGCTGCTCGGCTCGGGGTGGAAAAAGTCTTTCTGAAAGGTGGGCGCATGTCCCTGTTCTTCGTCTCCAATCCGGATAGCCCGTATTATCAGAGCCAGGCATTCGGCAAGGTCATTGCCTACATGATGAAGTACACCCGGCGTTGTGACCTGCGCGAACAGAACAACAAACGGAGTATGCTGGTGAAGGATGTCAGGACGGTGGAAGAAGCTGTCTGTGTGTTGCAGGAGGTAGTGGCAATGCAGGTGGAGGAGTAACTGTTGCCACTCCTGCCACTAACGTCCGAACTGCAAGGCGAATCCCAAATTGAAGAAAGTGATGTTGTTTTTGAACCAGCTATGGTCTACTCCGTCATCATAGCCGTCCGTGTTGTAAAGTCGTGCATCGGGGTTGGCAAACCAGTCTGCTGTCAGGAAATCACAGCGAATCATACCCGAGAGTTTACGGCTGATGCGGAACTCATAGCCTGCTGCGAAAGTTATTCCACAATATCCTTTATGGAAAAGGTGTCCGTTCCGTTCACCGCGTTTATATGTCCGTTCCTGATAGTTCATATACCCGATGCCGAACGAGAGGAACAGTCCTTGATTCCCGTTGCTCCACAAGGGCCGGTATGTGATGTTGGGGCGTATGCAGTGCAGATGTGCCTTATCCGGCAGGCGTGCCATGCGTAGATAGTCATATTGAAGTCCTGCGGCAAATAGGGGCGTGATGTAGTAGCGGCCTTCTGTCATCAGGTCATATCCCACCCGGTTGCCATTCTTGCTGAAGAAGTCGTTGCGGTTTCCTTCTACATGAGGTAAGGATACACCGCCACCGAAGATGATACTGTAATTTTGCGGCAGGCATTCGCTTTGTGCCAGCAGACCTGTCGCTCCAATGGGGAGTAGGGATAGGCAGAGGAGGAGGAATCGTTTCATGCAGTTGCTGTGAGTTTCTTGGAAATATCGTATTTTTATCGTTTCCCGTATAGCTTGTCTATCAAATCCGTCCGTCCTATCCGGCGCAGTTCGTTTATGATGTTCCTGCGCTCTTCGGGTTTGTACCAGAAGAAGAATTGGCGTTGAGCCAGTTTCTCGCGCTGCGTTTTGGCACTGAATACCGGTTCCAGCGTATAAGGATGGAAGCCCGTGTACCATGCTTCGGTGGCAACGGTCATGGGAGTAGGGGTAAAGTCTTGCACTTGTTCCAGATGGAAGTCCAGTCGCTTGGTGATGACGGCAAGTTCTGCCATATCTTCCTCCTTGCATCCGGGATGGCTGCTGATGAAATAAGGAATAAGCTGCTGGCGTAGTCCTTCTTCATGGTTAATCCTGTCGAATATCTTCTTGAACTCACCGAACTGGCTGAACGGAGGCTTGCGCATGATGTTGAGCACGCGGTCTGACGTATGCTCCGGTGCTACCTTCAGGCGACCGCTGACATGGCGGGCAATGAGCTCGCGGGTATATTCCTGCGTACTTTTGTTAGTGTTCGGGTCCTTGCTCTGGTGCAGCAGCAGGTCATAGCGTACACCGCTGCCAATGAAGGACTTCTTGATGCCGGGCAGGGCATCTACGGCATGATAGATGTCGAGCAGCGGACGGTGGTCCGTATTCAGGTTGGGGCATACCTTGGGGTAGATGCACGACGGGCGTTTGCATTTCCTGCAGACGGCCTCATCCCGTCCCTTCATGCGGTACATATTGGCCGACGGGCCTCCCAAATCGCTCAAATAACCCTTGAAGTCTGGCAGCTCCGTGATGGCTTTCACCTCTTTCAGAATGCTCTCCTTGCTGCGGCTTACGATGAATTTGCCCTGGTGTGCGGAGATGGTGCAGAAGGCACATCCTCCGAAACATCCGCGATGCAGGTTGACGGAGAACTTTATCATGTCGTATGCCGGAATACGTTTTCCCTTGTATTTGGGATGGGGCAGGCGCGTGTATGGCAAGTCGAAAGAACGGTCGAGTTCAGCTTCCGTCAAAGGGGGATAGGGAGGATTGACTACTACCGTCAGCTTGCCGCTCTTTTGCAAGATGCGGGATGCTGTATATTTGTTGCTTTCCTCCTCGATATGACGGAAGTTGGCAGCTTCTTTCTTTTTATCTTTCAGACATTCTTCATGGGAAAAGAGGGTGATATCCCCTTCTTGTACCACTACTTCCTTGTCAAGGTAAACCATTTGGGGAATATCGGCGATGAGCTTTTTGAAGCTTGGGGCGTCCATCTGTGTCTGTTGGCGTTTCAGCCTTTCCGCAAGTTCCACCACCGGTTTCTCTCCCATACCGTAGATGAGTGAGTCGGCTCCGCTGTCGAGGAGGATGCTGGGGCGTACACGGTCCTGCCAATAGTCATAGTGCGTCAGGCGGCGCATGCTTGCCTCGATGCCGCCCAGTACGACGGGGACATCGGGGAATAGCTTCTTTAATATCTGGGTATATACAATGGAAGGGTACTCCGGACGCATATCCGGACGTGCATCCGGGGTATAGGCGTCATCACTGCGCAAGCGTTTGTTGGCAGTATATTTGTTGACCATCGAATCCATACAGCCGGGACTGATGCCGAAGAACAGACGGGGACGTCCCAGTTTTTTGAAGTCGCGCAAGTCGTCGCGCCAGTTGGGTTGGGGGATGATGGCTACGCGCAATCCTTCTGCTTCGAGGATGCGGCCTATGACGGCGGCTCCAAAAGAAGGGTGATCCACGTAGGCGTCACCGCTGAAAAGTATTACATCCAATTCGTCCCAACCACGCAGTTCCACTTCTTTCTTGGTAGTAGGAAGCCAGTCTGTAAGGCGATATTCTTTCATTTGCACATTAAAAACTGTAATGTCATCCGTTCTCCGTCGTAAATCTCACGGAAGCCTATCTGCTGCTCGGAAAGATACTCTTTCATGTCATTGAAGGCAGCAGCGTCGTCCATGATGATTTCCAGCTTCTCGCCTTTTCCGGCCTCGCACATGGCTTTGATGGCAGGGATTAAAGGGCTGTAATGCTGTTGTCCGCAGGTGTCGATGGTTTTCATTTATTCTTCTTCTATGGTGTCTTGTTGGGAAAGCCATTGCAGATAGAGCTTGATGAGCTGTTGTAGTCCGAAGGCCTTCATGTTGTTGTGATAGATAACGTCGATACAGAGGTCGAGCAGGTCTTTGCTGTCTTCCTCTTGCGCGGCGATGAGGGAGCGGATGTTCAGTTTCAACTTGTCGAGCACGGTTTCGTCCACAATACCGTTGCTGTCGATGAGATGGCGGAAGAGGCCGTATTTCTCGATGGTGGCAAGATTCTCTTCAGAAACTTCTAAACTACGGGTTCCGCTGGGGTTGGCTTGTATAGTGTACATGATGTTTAATGTTTAGTGGTTAATGTTTAATGATTAATGGAAGCAAAGATAGTTTTTTCACTACAGATTACACAGATTTTCACAGATTATTTATAGGGATTGCTATTTTGTCTGTGTTAATCTGTGTAATCTGTGGTGAGAAAGCGGAGTATGGATGCCATAATTACATTTCTGGATGTTTCTTCCCGGATGCTTTCAAAAGGGAATCCCATGACAAAAGTGCGATAATCACTGCCTTGATAGGCTACGGCGGCGGGTGTGTTGCCGATGGCATAGGTCATGACTGGAAAAGCGGGAGACATGGGCAGGATGCAATCAGGGGAAGTGACCGGATAGCTTTGCTCATTCGGCAGGCGGGGAAGGGTGAAGGTATGCCCCAGTCCCCGGACAGCGATTTTGTCCCCGTCTGTTTTCAGAGAGTTGCCATGCCGGTACTTCAAGATATTCTGAATAAATTCTTTATTGTCCTGCGAGCTGTCCATATCGCTGCCTACGTAGGCACCGCTGACCAGGAGATGACCTCCCGACTGGCAATAGGAAGTCAGTATGCGCTGCATGGGCGAGGAGAATGTTTTGTAGTAGGTATTGCGTGCCGGATTGCTGGAATTGTCTTCTTTCTCAAGTCCGAGGATATAGTCCACTATCGGATAATCCTCCAATGAGAGGATGCCCTTTTCCACAGCCTCGTCGCTGCATGAGACGAAGCTGTAATTTCCGGCTGCCTGGATGGCTTTGCCATGTACGAAGGGGTAATCGAAAGTGTTTCCGATGATTTTCATGCCTTCGTATTCGTCACTGCTCTCTCCCAGACGTCGTCCTGCTTCCTTCCGGCTAAAATTCTGCTGGGCGCCGCAGAGGGAGATGTCATAGAGATAGGGTACGCCGGGATCTTGTGACAAGTCGAAGCCTGCCGCATCGGGGGTGTCTATAACGGCAGGCCCGCTGATGCGGTCAAATCCGTTGACGATAAGTATCTGTCCTTTTTCACGCTTTGCCTTGTAGGCGGCAAGAATTTCCGAAGGGAAGCTTTCGCCACCCCGGTTTACGGCGGTTACTTTAAAGGAATAGACGATGCCCGGTTCTATTTTTACGGTGTGGGATGGGGAGCTGACGCGTACGCCATTGTCAAATCCTCTACGACCGATACGTGTATATACAATGTATTCACGTGGTTTGGCAGTCGGCTCCAACGGGTCTTCCTCTCCTTGCCAGGAAAGCTCTAAAGTATTCTTCTTTTGACCGAAGCGGATGGCAAAGTGGCTGACGGGAAGGGGTTGGACAACGTAGTCTCTGCCGTGCTGGCTGCATATGTATTGCAGAATAGCTTTATAGAGCGCACGCCCGACGGTGAACTTGAAGTTAGGGTCATGTCCCAAGCGCATATCTGCGAAGTTCTGGTGCGACAACAGTTCTACGATGGTGGAAGGGACGGCGGGCAGGCGTGTTTCACTGTAGTTGCGGTTCCATAGGCTGCGGCGTGTCCAGTCTACGTTGAAGGTAGAGCGGATATCACGCTGCAACTGCGTTAGCAGAATGTCCGAAAGGTCACGGGAGGCATGGCGGTCTGTACCGGCATGCAACCGACCGTTGTTGAAGTTGGTGGTATAAATGCCGAGAGTGCCTATAATCTCATCTTCCTTACTGAAACCGGCATCGCTATGCAGGGCCATACTCATTTCAAAGGGGATGCCCAAACCTTCTTCCGTTGGGTTGAATAGTGATTTTCCTGCAAGGTAATTCACTGTACGGGAACGTACGTTGATATCGTCGTTCATATCATTCTTTCCCTCATAGCCTCCATAGACGGGATAGGGCATGCCTGCCCATTGGGCAAAGTAGCGTGCGCCTTCCAGGTATCTGGGCAAGCCGCTGGTTTGTCCCCCGCGGGCAATGTTGCCCATGCCCCCTCCAAAGCGGACGGCATCGGCACAGACCACGCCTTTCTCTTTGCTTTCGTTGCTCAATACCACCATGCCGTAGTCGTTCCGGCCTTTGTCAAAAGTGAATGTGCCGAGGTACACCCATGTGCCGCTTCCTATTTGCTGGTTCACCTTGAACTCCGTGACGCCTCCATTGTGAAATACAAGATATTTGGCATCGCTTACGCTGCCCGGCAGTGTTTGGTAAGATACGTATACAGCATATTCTCCCGTTTCCGGAATATCGGGTACCCATTCGGCAAAAGCCTTGTCTTTCTTCTTTTCAGTTTTGGCAAAGCGTGCCGTGCCGGAGAGGAAAGGGTTTTCATTGTCTTGATAGACTCGTTTCCGTTGGGCAAATCCGGGTCGGGAGGTCTGTTCCCAACGTGCTTTCCGGCTTTTCACGTCCAGATAAAGGGAACCTTGTCCTCCATGTCCGCTCAGGCTACCGTCATTGTCTACGATGACTTCCTGCTTCTGCGTGTCCCTTTCGCGGGGAGTGAATACATTGGCTCCTGCATTCTCTAGCATGGGCAGGAGGTAGGGCAGGATGAAGGATTGGGTGAACTGGTCTTCTGTAGTGCAGAACAGCCTCGGGCGTTGCCATCCCCATTTGTCCTTGTCATTGATATAATATTTCCCGTGGCTTTGCCAAAGGGCGATGTGGCGTCCTTCCAGTCCGCGGGTGATGTCGTAGGGGCGCGAGGTACGGGTTACCCAGGGGGTACCTTTGTATTCCAGGTGGCTGAACAGACGTGCCTTGTCTTTCTTCCCTTTCCGGTAGAGGTTGGGGATAAGCTCTTCGATGCTCTTCCCGTCAGCAAAGACGGTGAGGTCGAAATAGTTCACCGGTCCTGGCAGGATTTGTCCCAGATGGCGGTAAATGGCATCAACGGTTTCAGGCCGTAGAGGCTGGTAGGCAAAGCGCTCGTTTGTATAGACAAGCAATTTCTTCTTCCGGAAGTCAATGCGGAAACTATCCAGCTTGCAGGTACCGATGTTGGCCGTATGGGTGGTGTATTCCCTAAAGAATGTCTGGAGGCGTTCTTCCACATTCTGCTCTAGTTCTTGTGCCGGAAGGAGGAATCCACACAAGAGCCATATGCCGGTTAGGATAAGTTTTTTCATACTGATGAAATATTGAAGTTGCCAATATCTGCTTTTACCAGACGGTGGTGCGTGCAAAAGTACATAAAAGAAAGCTTCACTGATGAGCGGGTTACTTTCTTTTTATTATTTTGCAGACATATAAGTAAGTCTTAAGAATTAAAAAGCATTAATCGGCAATCTTTTTCAGTTCTGTCAGTTCCGTAACTTTGTCCGGATAGAGGATGGCGTTGTGCGCAGCCATTTGAGCTGCTTTCTTATGGATTGGGTCCATTCCTTCGGGAGAATATGGGTTTTCTGTTACATTCTGATGGGTCAATGCCTCAAACCATGTGCAGGCAGCTGTATATCTGCCTATGGTTAAGTCAAGGTGGTATCCGTCCCTATTCATATGGTCGCCGATAAAGGAGGTACGTGCATTTTGTATGGCGGTTCCCGAAGGGATAATTTTCTTGATACCCACCAGGTTGGCGGCTTTCTTTACTGCATCCACAATGCTGGTGTACATTTTCATTTGGTTCTGGTCATAGTTTTTGAATCCGGTGTGGTTGGCATTGGTAGCATAAGCCCATGTCTGGTGCACCATTAATACGGTTTCCTTTCCAATTCGTTCCCTGATATAGTTAACCAATTCAGGTAGGGAAGCTTTGTAGCTGTCATAGATACCAGACAAAGGGCTGGCC
>ENA-OPKP01000144-OPKP01000144.1-human-gut-metagenome-genome-assembly--contig:-NODE-144-length-13904-cov-5.257780_pt1 | contig 13904 bp, 20 predicted proteins | sample MGYA00241785_ERZ501697 | MGnify/ENA primary metagenome ERZ501697 (study PRJEB25962, sample SAMEA2042191) | human gut metagenome | biome: human gut; feature: human-associated habitat; material: faeces...
CACATTTACCACGGCAAAGTGCTAACCTGTGATACCCTAAACATGAATGCCGTGAAGGGGGGAAAGTTTGGCTATGGTTTAGAGCCTGAATATCCTGCATGGGTACGGAGCGCCCATAGTAGTCCGAGGACCCTGAATTGACAGGGATAGCCGTAAAAACGGAAGCGGTAACGCCGTCCACATGGCGAAGGGGCGCAGTCAATGCGTACTAAAATCGTAAATTGATTAGGGAGGAAAACCTCACGAATGAAACCAACAATGGAGATTTTAGCAAGAATCAGTCAGAACTCAAGCAAAAATAAAGAAGAAGTGTTCACCAGATTATACCGTTACCTTCTGCGTCCTGATATCTACTATGAGGCATACCGAAATTTGTACGCTAACAGTGGAGCGGCGACCAAGGGAGTAAATGAAGATACGGCGGATGGATTCAGCGAGGCAAAAATCAACCGTATCATCAAATCGCTGGAAACAGAAACCTATCAACCCAAGCCGGCCCGCCGCACCTATATCCAAAAAGCCAACGGGAAAATGCGTCCGCTGGGGATTCCCACCTTTACGGACAAGCTGGTACAGGAGGTGCTTCGGCTGGTGCTGCAAGCTGTGTATGAGCCGGTTTTTCTAAATTGCTCACACGGATTTCGGCCAAACCGGAGCTGCCATACCGCATTAGCACAGGCCAAACAGGAGTTCTCCGGTGCAAGGTGGTTTATAGAGGGCGACATCAAGGGTTGCTTTGACCACATTGACCACACTGTTTTGGTGGGGCTGGTAAACCGAAAAATCAAGGATGCGCGGCTGATAAAGCTGCTGCACAAATTTCTGAAAGCCGGATACATGGAGGACTGGCGTTATCACATCACATATAGTGGAACGCCCCAGGGTGGGATTATCTCTCCTATTCTGGCCAATATCTATCTGCATGAGCTGGACAAATTTGTGATGGCGCTGAAGGCTGGTTTCGATGTCTATGAGGAGAAAAAGTACACACCTGAATACAATGCGCTACTCAGTAAAAAGAAAGTGGTACAACGGCAAATCAAAAAGGCTGAGGGCGAGGAGCGCCAGCGGCTTATTGAAAAATACAGGGAAATTCGCAAGCAAATTCTGACGACGCCCGCAAAATCCCATACCGACAAGAAAATCAAGTATATCCGCTATGCGGACGACTTTTTGATTGCGGTGAACGGGAGGCGGGAGGACTGTGTAGAAATCAAGCGAAAACTGGCCGAGTTTATCGGTGGGATGTTGAAGATGGAACTCAGCGAAGAAAAGACGCTCATTACCCACAGCAGCGAATATGCCCAATTCCTGGGATATGATGTCCGGATACGGCGGGATGGGAAAATAAGGCGTGTCGGAAAGTTGAAACAATCAAAGCGCACGCTGAACAATAAAGCGGAATTAGTTGTACCATTGGACGATAAAATCCATAAATTCATCTTCTCAAAAGGCATTGCGATTCAAGAGGAAAACGGAAACCTGCGACCCGTCCACCGGGCGGAGCTGCTACACATGACGGATTTAGAAATTGTCTCCAGTTATAACAGCGAACTTAGGGGAATCTGCAATTACTACAACTTGGCAAGCAACTTTTATAGGCTGAGTTATTTGGCCTACTTGATGGAGTATAGCTGCCTGAGAACCCTTGCCAACAAACACAGAAGCTCTGTACCGAAAATCATCCGCAAATTTCAAGATGGACAGGGCCAGTGGGGTATCCCCTATGAAACAAAAAAAGGCTGGAAATGGTGCTATTTTGCCAACTACGCCGATTGCAAGACAGTGAAGAATCCGACAGGCACAATTACGTTCGCAACCCAGCAGCATAGACTTTCGGTAAATACGATCGAGAAACGATTAAAAGCGTGTAAATGTGAATTGTGCGGCACGACGGACAGTCCTTGCTTTGAGATTCACCATATAAACAAACTCAAAAATCTGAAAGGGAAACTGCCTTGGGAAGCCGCTATGATTGCAAAGCGGCGCAAAACTTTAGTGGTGTGCCATAATTGCCATGTCATGATTCACCACCAGTGAGTATCTGATTGAACAAGCAAAGACGGAGCCGTGTACAGCGAGAGTTGTAAGCACGGTTCTGAGGGGGGTCTGAGCAGACCTGCCGCCGCAATGCGGTAAGGCGGCTCTTTCCTACCCTACAATTTCCTTGTAAGCCTGCTTTACGCGCAGGCGTTCCAAGCCCTGTATTACAGCGCAGACCAGATCCACCACGGCCCGTTGCCGCGCCACGTTCGCTTTGTGCTGGACGAGTTCGCCGCCATGACGCTGCCAGGCTTCACGCGCGAGCTTGCGACGATGCGCTCGCGTTCCATCTCGGCAAGCGTTATCATTCAGAACATGGCGCAGATCAAAGAATTGTATAAGGATAGCTGGGAGACAATTCCAGGCAACTGTGATACCATTTTGTATCTCGGCGGCAACGAATCCAGTACGCACAAATATGTGTCCGAGATGCTCGGCAAGGCCACGATTGATACCAAAACGCACGGGCAGACGAAAGGCAAATCCGGCTCCTACTCGACCAATTTCCAGATGTCCGGGCGGGAGCTGCTGACCCCTGACGAGGTGCGGAAGCTGGACAACCGCTATGCGCTGCTGTTCATCCGCGGCGCAAGCCCAGTCATGGATGAAAAGTATGATCTCATGCACCATCCGGCGATTTCGCACAGCTCCCTCGGCGGCGCAGCACCGTACATTCATCATGGAACAAAACCGCCCATTTACACCGGCCGCCCGCTTCTTCGTGTGGGCGGCACAGAAAATTCAAACCCATTGAAGGAGGAATTTCATTGAAGAAACCATTTGAAGCCAAAGCCAAGCGGCTCTATTCGATCTTCGCCAGCGTATTTTTCATGCTGGCGGTTTTTGTTGTCCCGGCGTTCGCGGCGGACGGTGATCCGCTGGCGGTCGTCAACAATCTGAGCGACTTCATTTTCTCGCTCATTCGCGCGGTCGGCTTGATCCTGCTCGGCTTTGGCATTTTGCAGGTCGGTCTGTCTCTCAAGTCGCACGATCCGTCGTAGCGCGCGAACGGCATCCTGACCGTCGCGGGCGGCATTGTCATTACGTTCACCAAGGAGATCCTGACGCTGATCACCGGCTGATAAAAATATGGGGAGAGCGAAAAAGCTCTCCCCGATACAACTGGAGGTGATACCATCTCAAGTGGAAACTGGATCATAGATAACCTCAATTCCTCGCTGGAAACGTGGAACAGTAAGCTGTCTGAGATTTGGACGCTGTTGACCACCAGTCCGGAGAACTTCAAGGGCGGCGGGATCTGGAATGTAATCGTCGGGATCAATGATGCCTTAAAAGCAATCGCGTATGCGCTGTTGGTGCTGTTCTTTGTGATCGGCGTGATGAAAACCTGCGGCAGCTTTACGGAGTTAAAACGCCCGGAGGTGGCATTCAAATGCTTCGTCCGTTTTGTACTGGCGCAGGCGGCGGTCACCTATGGCATGGAGCTGATGACGGCGCTGTTCTCGATTGCGCAGGGCGCGATCCAGACGATCATGGGCGCGTCCGGTCTTTCGGCAATGGAAGCATCCACGCTGCCCGCCGAGATCGCGTCAACGATTGAAGATGTCGGTCTGCTGGAGAGCATTCCGCTCTGGGCAGTGACGCTGCTCGGTTCGCTGTTCATCTGGGTGCTGTCACTCGTCATGATTCTGACTGTCTACGGCCGCTTTTTTAAGCTCTATATGGCGACGGCGATTGCGCCGATCCCGCTGTCGAGCTTCGCAGGACAGCCCTCCAGCAGCATTGGCATGGCGTTCATCAAGAGCTACGCCGCCATCTGCTTGGAGGGCTGTGTCATTTTACTGGCCTGTATTATTTTCTCACAATTCGCATCCAGCCCGCCCGTCGTAACGGAAGGACTTGCCCCGGCAACGGTCGTCTGGAACTACATTGGCGAACTGGTGTTCAATATGCTGGTGCTCGTTGGCTCCATTAAAATGTCCGACCGCATCATCCGGGAACTGATGGGGCTTGGTTAAATCATGCGCCGAACTTTCCGCACCAGCGACACAATACACGAAATCAGTCCCAGGACAATGAGCGCATACCAGATCCCATTCGCCAGTGCATAGTGGCTGTAATACCAGCCGGAAAACAGCGTCGGCACGATCAGCGCATACAAAAGCGGCAGACCGAGGTGCAGCAGCGACGCGGCATGAAATAATACGGACAGAAGCAAACAGCCAGCCCCAAATACAATCATCAACATGGCACGACCTCCTTTGAAAGTTTGTGCCATGTTAGCTTGGAACAAGGAAAAATTCAAGGGTCAATCTAAGAAATACAGAAAAATTGGAGGGATTCATCATCGAAGTGAAAATCAACAAAGAGATCCAGCGGTATCAGGAGAGCATCCTGTTCGGCTTATCGCTGCGGCAGATGGTGTTTGCGCTGCTCGCCATCGGCGTGGCGGTTGGCGCATATTTTGGCTTGAAACCGCTCATCGGCGCGGCGGAGGTCGGCTGGGTGTGCATGCTGGCAGCGTTCCCGTTTGCCATGTGCGGCTTTTTTACCTACAACGGCATGCCCGCCGAGCGCTTCCTGCTGGCGGTCATCCGCTCGGAAATCCTCTGCCCGCGAACGCTTGCATATCATCCGCAGAATCTATATGCAGAATTGCTGCTGGACTCCAATTCCATGCGGGAGGTGCTGACGCTTGATTAAAACCCTCAACAACACCATCAAGCAGGATCGAACAGCCTACAAAATCCCGCGCAGTGTGCAGGACGTCATTCCCATCCAGCGGATCTTCGCGGATGGGATTTTTCAGTTCGGCACGAAATATTCCAGAACGCTGCGCTTTTCGGACATCAACTATGCCATCGCGTCCAAAGAGGATAAAACGGCGATGTTCCTCGGTTACAGCGAGCTTCTCAATGCGCTGGACAGCGGCTCGACCACCAAGCTCACGATCTGCAACAAGCAGGTCAACCGACAAGCGTTTGAAGATACCGTCCTGCTCCCGCAGCGCGGCGACAGCCTCGACGGATTCGTGAACGAGTTCAACGGGATGCTGGAAGGCAAAATCTCCGGCAGCTCCGCCAGCGTAGAACAGGAGCGGTTTCTCACGGTTTCCGTTCACAAAAAGAGTGTAGACGAAGCGCGCACATTCTTTTCTCGCGTGACGGGCGAGGTATCTTCCAAGCTCTCGCGGCTCAACTCGTCCTCCAACGAGCTGGACGCTGCGGAACGGTTGGATGTGCTGCGCGGCTTCTTTAGACCAGAAGAAGCCGCATTGCCGTTCGACCTGCAATCTGCCATGAAGCGCGGGCATAATCTCAAGGACACGATCTGCCCGGACAGTCTGGAATTTCATCGGGATTATTTCAAAATGGGCAATCAGTACGGTCGCGTCCTGTTTCTCAAGGACTACGCCAGCTACATCAAGGACAGCATGATTCTGGAGCTGACCGATCTCAACCGGCGCATGATGCTCTCCATCGATATGATCCCCGTGCCGACCGATGAAGCCGTGCGCGAGGTGGAGAACAAGCTCCTCGGCGTGGAAACCAACGTCACCAACTGGCAGCGGCGGCAGAACAGCAATCAGAACTTCTCCGCTGTCGTTCCTTACGATCTGGAGCAGCAGCGCAAGGAAACCCGCGAGATGCTGGACGACCTCACGACCCGCGACCAGCGGATGCTGTTCGCCGTGGTCACGCTCGTGCATCTGGCAGACAGCAAGGAAGAACTGGACAGCGACACCGAAACGCTCCAGTCCATCGCACGCAAGCATCTGTGTCAGCTTGCAAAGCTGAGCTACCAGCAGCAGGACGGCCTTGTAACCGCGCTGCCGCTTGGCTTGCGGCGCATTGACGCGCTGCGGACGCTGACCACAGAAGCCCTCGCTGTGCTTATGCCGTTCAAGGCGCAGGAAATTCGGCACCGACACGGCATCTACTACGGGCAGAACGCCATCTCCAAGAATCTTATTCTGGCCGACCGCAAGGAGCTTTTGAACGGCAATGGCTTCATTCTCGGTGTCTCCGGCTCCGGCAAGTCCTTTGCCGCCAAACGCGAGATCACGGAGATCGCGCTGTCCACAAATGACGACATTATCATCATCGACCCCGAAGCCGAGTATCGCCCGCTGGTCGAAGGCTTGGGCGGCGAGGTCATTGAGATCTCCGCGACCTCGCCCAATCATATCAATGCTCTTGATATGGAGTCCGGCTACAACGACGGTGACAATCCAGTTGTGCTGAAATCCGAATTCTTATTGTCCCTCTGTGAACAGCTCGTGGGCGCGGGCAAGCTGTCTGCCAAGGAGAAGTCCATCATTGACCGATGCACTGCACAGGTCTACCGCGAGTTCATCCGAAACGGCTATCTCGGCGTTGTGCCAACATTACAAGACTTCCATGCCGCGCTCCTGGAGCAGCCGGAACCCGAGGCGCGGGACGTTGCGCTATCTCTGGAACTGTTCACGGAGGGCAGTCTCAACACGTTCGCCAAGTACACGAACGTGGATACAAACTCCAGAATCCTCTGCTATGATATCCGTGACCTTGGCAAACAGCTCCTGCCGGTCGGCATGCTCGTTGTACTGGACAGCGTGTTCAACCGCATCATCCGAAACCGAAAACTCGGTAAAAATACATGGTTATATATTGACGAAATCTACCTGCTGTTTCAGCACGAGTACAGCGCCAATTTCCTGTTCACGCTCTGGAAGCGGATGCGCAAATACGGTGCCTGCGGCACGGGGCTGACGCAGAACGTCGATGATCTGTTGCAATCCCATACCGCCCGCACAATGCTTGCAAACAGCGAATTTCTTCTGATGCTCAATCAGGCGAGTACGGACCGAATCGAGCTGGCGAGGCTGCTCAATATTTCGGACAATCAGCTTTCCTACATTTCGGGCGTAGATTTTGGGCATGGACTTCTCAAGTGCGGCAGTACCATCGTGCCTTTCGTGGATCATTTTCCGAAAAACGGTAGGCTGTATCAGCTGATGACCACAAAAATGTCTGAACGGGTGGAGCAGGCGTCGTAATGCGGGAGGTCAAAGAAAAATCGTCGCTGAAAGCGAGAGCCGTCGAAACCCTCAAATCCGCGCCGCAGGCAGCGTTCCGCCGCGGCACGGATGCTTCCTTTCAGCAGCTTCGGCAGGAGCTGCGCGAGGCAGCGCAGGACGGTCAGCCGGAAGATCGCTACGAGAGCGGCAAGATCACAGACACCGCCGACCATGCCGTGCGGCAAGCCGAGCATTTTTTGTTGGCTCTGGTGAATAGCTTTCTTTCTCGTTTCCTGCGATACTTGGCGTACCAAAGCGAAAGGAGACTGTAATGGAAACAAGAAAAAACCTGTGTGCCATGCTGCCGGTCGCACTCCACACCAGAGTCCGGCAGGAGCAGGAAAAAGCAGGGATGACCCTCGGTGAGTATGTGGAAGCCATGATCACAGAATATTACGACTGGAAGGACGGAAAAATCATGACCGGAGAAATGAGAACCTTAGCCGCGCAGATCCCCGCAGAGCTCTTTGACCGACTTGACCGCTACCTCAAGGAGCGCGGCATCAAGAAGAAGGACTTCTTATCGGAGAAACTCATTTTTCACCGGTAAAACTTTCCTGCAAAAACACCACATTGCAGTCATTCCTAGCCTTTTTCGCAAAAAACAGTTTCTTTCTGAACCTATATCCTCATTCTTGTCTAATATGTCAAAAATCAGCGCATCCGGCTGGCTATTCTGTTCCCTCTCAACAATCATCCCCGCATCCTCTCGCCACGCCTGCTCCCAATCCCCTTCGGTCTGTCTGTCCCGCGCCTGTCCTGCTCCCTCGCATCCCCTTTGCTCAACCCTATCCGCATCCATTTCACGATCTGTTCCCATGTCTCCCTTGCAGCAAAAGCAGCGCTTCCATCAGGATGCGCTGCTTTTGCAAGTTCCCTCTTGACAAATCGGGAAAGTTATGGTATTTTATAATCAGTAATGATAATCATTATTGTTTTAGAGGATTCAAGCATGAAATACGAATGTCCCTGCGGCTACGTCTATGATCCGGCCGTCGGCGATCCCGAGAATGGCATTGCCCCCGGCACACCGTTTGAAGAAATCCCTGAGGATTGGGTTTGCCCTGACTGCGGTCTGGACAAGTCCGCATTTGCGGAGGTCTGACCGGCGATGGAATACAAAGAGAACGCAGAGCTTTGCCACTGCAAGCACGTCACGCTCGCGGATATTGACCGCGCACTTGCGCAGACGAACCGCTTTTCCGACGTCGAGCGCGAATTTCAAGAAGTACAAAAAATCACAAGCTGTTCCACCGGCTGCGGCGGCTGCCATGATAAGATCATGGGCGTCATCTCCGGTCTGATGAGCGGCTAAGAAAAGGAGATCAACTATTATGAAAATTCGAATCAATCAGGATATTGTTGAGTTCACCCCGGAGAATCCCGCAGAAAAAACAGAGCTGGAGGCGCTCTGGATCAAGATGTCCAACTGTATCGGCAAGACGAAGCGCCTTGAACCAATGGGCACCTACATTCCCAGTGAGGACAAAACCGCAATGTTCCACATTGAAGGTCTTTCCAAAGAAGAACTTGGCGCAATTCCTGCCGTTCGTGCGCCGTATGACACGGATGTTTACTGTCAGACGTGCAACAAGACCGTTCACGTCAAAAAAGGCGAGGTCATCCCCTTCTGCTGCGGCCGACTCATGGAGATTCTCGACTGACTATGCGTTTCCCGGGCCGTTCCCATTTTGTGCCCGAACAGGCAGCCAGCATTTCGCTGGCTGTCATTTTTTGTCGGCTGTTTGTCGAGATATTTTGGTTGACAACCTCCCCCATATTTCGCTATCCGTAGTTACATTCTCACCTCGATGCATTTTGTTGATGGTATGGACAGCTGTGAGGAAATGATGATTCAGGACTGGCCGGGCGCTCTTTACAAGAAAGATGACACGGCATTTCTCTGTTGGACTTATTCTCCGGAAGTCACTTATGTTCTCGAATACACTCCAAGCAAAATTGATGATTCCGAAATCATCAAGATGGCTGAATGTGCAGAACCTGTAAAATAAAAACCACAGTCTACACTTCAAATCGGAGCGTGACTGTGGCTTTTTATTTATGCACGGGCATGATTTTTCTATCATTCCTTTTTGGAAAAATGTGATTTTATCACGGAGAGCGCCTCCAAAACAGATTATACTACAAATACAAAACACAAGGAGGTATTCTTATGAGACTGAAAGATAAAGTTGCAATCATCACCGGAGGCAGCCGTGGCATTGGCTACGCTACCGCAGACAAATTTTTGAAGGAAGGTGCTACGGTAATCCTGACCGCAAGCTCACAAGGTTCTGCTGACAAAGCGGTTGCGCAGCTGAAAGAAAAGTACCCTGATGCAACAGTTGCGGGAATCAGCCCTAACCTGTCCAATCTGGAATCTGTCCGCAATGCGTTCCGAGAAGCTGCCTCAAAATACGGTTGCATTGATATTCTGGTGAACAATGCCGGTGTATCCGAAAGCACTCCCTTTACCGAGTATACGGAGGAAACCTTTGATAAGGTTATGGATCTGAATGTAAAAGGCGTGTTCAATGCTACAAGAGCCGCCAGTGAGTGCATGATTGCAAAAGGTCAAGGTGTTATTCTCTCCACATCCTCAATGGTCAGCATTTACGGCCAGCCCAGTGGCATTGCTTATCCCGCATCCAAATTTGCTGTCAATGGCCTGACGGTTTCCCTTGCCCGAGAATTGGGTCCGAAGGGTATTCGAGTGAATGCAGTCGCTCCCGGTATTACCCTGACCGATATGATGAAGGCTGTTCCCAAGGAAGTAATTGATCCGCTCATCAAGCAGATCCCTCTGCGCCGCCTGGGTCAGCCGGAGGATATTGCCAATGCATTTGTGTTCCTGGCATCTGACGAAGCATCCTATATCACGGGCGTTGTGCTCAGTGTAGACGGAATGGCAAGAACATAAAAAAGGAAACAGGGCAGCTGGAAACGGCTGCCCTATCTTCAAAATATGGAGGTATCCACACGAAAAGAATCATTCCCATTTTCATGACTTTACTGCTTCTCTCTGGTTGTGCAACGCAATCCGCTGAAAAAACCTATCGACAGATTACTATGGATGAAGCTATTACGATGATGGATGAGGAAACCGGATACATCATCCTCGATGTTCGTACTGCTCAGGAATATAGCGAAAAGCATATTCCCGGTGCTATCAATATTGCCAACGAATCCATTGGCACAGAGGATATCTCTGAACTGCCGGATAAAGATCAGCTGATTCTGGTATACTGCCGCAGCGGTAATCGGAGTAAGCAGGCATCTGAAAAACTGGTGAAACTGGGCTACACCAATATCATTGAGATCGGCGGAATTAATAGTTGGCCCGGTGAAACAGTCAACGGCGATAAGTGATAAAATCACAGAACAAGGAACGACTGCTGGATATAATAAAGCCATAAAAAAGAAAACAGGAGGACTTAAATATGTCTGCTATCAATGTTAATAAAAACAATTTCAATCAAGAGGTTTTGAACTCGGACAAGCCCGTCCTGATGGATTTCTGGGCTCCCTGGTGTGGTCCTTGCCGCATGGTAGTTCCTCTGGTAGAGGAGATTGCCAAGGAGCGCTCCGATATCAAGGTTGTTAAAATTAATGTGGATGAGGAACAGGAACTGGCTATGCAGTTCGGTGTGATGAGCATTCCCACTCTGGTGGTTATGAAGAACGGAAAGATTGTCAATCAAGCTACCGGTGCCAGACCTAAGGCTCAGATTCTCGCCATGCTGTAAGGAGGTGCAAGGATGGGATTCTTCGATTTCCTAAAAGGTCCTGACATCAATCAGGGTGTCAAAGAATATAGCACTACGGATGGCGCAGTCCTGCTGGATGTTCGCACCCCCGACGAATACCGGCAGGGGCATATCCCCGGCAGTAAAAATGTTCCTTTGCAGTCCATTAGCAAAGTGGCTGGCATGATTGACAATAAATCTACCCCCATTTTTATTCATTGTCTCAGCGGTGCAAGAAGCCGTCAGGCAGCTGCTATTTTGAAGCAGATGGGTTATACCAACGTGAAAAACATAGGCGGAATTTCCGCTTATGCGGGAAAGGTGGAACGATAACATGAAAGTTGTCATTGTGGGCGGTGTGGCAGGCGGTGCTACCGCTGCCGCCCGTATTCGCAGACTGAATGAGCAGGCAGAAATCGTAGTTTTTGAGCGCTCGGGGTATATCTCCTATGCCAACTGTGGTCTGCCATACTATATCGGTGATGTGATTACCGATCGGTCGGATCTGATCCTCCAGACCCCGGAAAGCTTCTTCTCCCGGTTCCATGTAAACATGAAGGTGCGCCATGAGGTCACGGCTATCCATCCCGAAAAAAAAGAAGTTACCGTGAAAAATCTGGAAACCGGTGAGGAGTTCGAGGAGAGCTATGACAAACTGATTCTCTCCCCCGGAGCCAAGCCTACTCAGCCCCGGCTTCCCGGTGTAGGTCTTGATAAGCTGTTTACCCTGCGCACTGTTGAAGATACCTTCTGCATCAAGGATTACATCAATGCAAACCATCCCAAATCCGCTGTACTGGCAGGTGGTGGCTTCATTGGATTGGAGCTGGCAGAAAACCTGCGAGAGCTGGGGATGGATGTCACCATTGTCCAGCGTCCAAAACAGCTTATGAATCCCTTTGATGCCGATATGGCTTCTTTCATCCATAATGAAATGCGCAAGCACGGTGTAAAGCTGGCACTTGGTCATACCGTAGAAGGGTTTGAGGAAAGGGACGGCGGCGTGGATGTGCTGCTGAAAGAAGAACCGCCTCTCCATGCGGATATGGTAATCCTGGCTATTGGTGTTTCTCCCGAAACCACCCTTGCAAAGGATGCCGGGTTGGAACTGGGCATTAAAGGAAGTATTGTGGTCAATGACCGAATGGAAACCTCCATTTCCGACATCTATGCCGTGGGCGATGCGGTGCAGGTGAAGCACTTCGTTACCGGGCAGGATGCTCTGATCTCTTTGGCTGGCCCTGCCAATAAACAGGGACGAATCGCTGCGGACAACATCTGTGGCGGAGACAGCCATTATACCGGCTCCCAAGGCAGCAGTGTCATCAAGATCTTTGGCATGACTGCCGCTACTACCGGCGTAAATGAGACCAACGCCAGAAAAACAGGGCTGGATGTTGATACGGTTATCCTGTCACCCATGAGCCATGCAGGTTACTACCCCGGCGGGAAAGTCATGACAATGAAGGTGGTCTTTGAAAAGGCGACTTATCGCCTGCTGGGTGCGCAGATCGTAGGCTATGAAGGTGTGGATAAGCGCATTGATGTGCTGGCCACTGCTATCCGGGCAGGAATGAAAGCCACGGAACTGAAGGATCTGGATCTGGCCTACGCACCGCCTTATTCCTCTGCGAAAGACCCGGTAAATATGGCTGGCTTTATGGTTGAAAATATCGCAAACGGTGTTCTGAAACAATGGCATCTGGAAGATGCAGATCGTCTTCCTCGTGACGGAAGCGTAACTCTGTTGGATACCCGCACTGTGGAAGAATTCGCACACGGACACATTGACGGCTTCTTTAACATCCCGGTGGACGAGCTGCGGGAGCGGCTGGGTGAGCTGGACAAGCGTAAGCCTGTCTACGTCATCTGTCAGAGCGGTCTGCGCAGCTACATTGCCTGTCGTATCCTGGCCGGAAACGGCTTTGACTGCTATAACTTCTCCGGCGGCTTCCGGTTCTATGATGCTGTGACCAATGATCGCTGTCTCATTGAATCGGCTACGGCCTGCGGAATGGATCGAGCATAAAATCAGGACATCTGCTTGCAACTAATAGCAAGCAGATGTCCTTTTTGCTTAATCATTTTGCAATTGTTCCAGTCTGATTTTGTCTGTAATCTCCACTGTTCCACGAGTCAGTTTGACCATACCCTCGTTCTGGAAATAGCGAAGCATTCGGGTAACTACCTCACGGGCGGTACCCATGTGGCTCGCAATGGTTTCATGGGTAATCTTGAGGATATTTGTTCCCTCTAAGCTGCATTCCTCCAGCAGAAATCCTGCCAACCTTTTATCAAAACTTTTCCACATGATCTGCTCCATGAGCCACATAACCTCAGAAAAACGGGTGGCCATAATTTCGTTGGTAAAATTAGCTACCACAGCAGACTCTTTCATAATGTGCTGATAAGTGTCAGCAGAAATAACCCACATCGTGGTATCCTTCTGCGCCTCAATGGTAATCTCAAACTGAATACTGTTCATCATACAGGAGGCGGAAAACAGGCAAATATCCCGATCAAACAAACGATAGAGGCTAATCTCTCGTCCTTCATCGGAAAGAATATAGGCACGAAGCTGTCCGCTTCTTACCAGCAGAAGACCAGTACACTCCACAGTTCCATTATGAATCACGGTCCCTTTGTCCACTTTTCGTAAAACTGCATTTCGCTCCAAAATCTGCTGCTGGGTCGGTGTCAGTTTGTTCCAAATTGGAAAATAGGATGAAAAATCCATGGGTACACCTCCTTGAATACACATAGTATAAAACAATTTATGGCATATGTCAATAATTCCGTTGACATATAGGAAAGTGAGGATGTATAATGGTTATATAAATGGCATATGCCGCAAATAATATGGAGGTGAATCTATGCCAAGACCGAGAAAATGCAGAAAAGTTTGTTGTTTGCCAGATAATGATGGTTTTGTTCCGGTTCGTGGCGGCGAGGAACTGACTCCCATTGTCCTGAATGTGGATGAGTATGAATCCATTCGCCTGATTGACCGTGAAGGTTTTTCTCAGGAGCAATGCGGAGAATATATGCGTATGGCCAGAACAACGGCTCAGCAGATTTATGCAGCTGCCCCAAAA
>ENA-OPKP01000146-OPKP01000146.1-human-gut-metagenome-genome-assembly--contig:-NODE-146-length-13855-cov-4.686159_pt1 | contig 13855 bp, 10 predicted proteins | sample MGYA00241785_ERZ501697 | MGnify/ENA primary metagenome ERZ501697 (study PRJEB25962, sample SAMEA2042191) | human gut metagenome | biome: human gut; feature: human-associated habitat; material: faeces...
ATTCTTCCTGTAAAATAGTCAGCAATATTATTTAAACTAGCCATTTGCCATAGCATATCAACCTTATTAGAAGGCTCATAGCTATAAAAATGTTCATTTATTTTCATTTGATAATTAGCCATTGTATATTCTGGATGATTAGTAAATGCATTTTTATACTCAGCTTCCTCAAGCATAGTTACATCAAATTCAACAACTAGATTTTTTATATTTCGTGTCGCTTTTAGCTTGAATGTTATATCTTGATATGGATATAAAGAATACGGATTATCCGCGATAGAAGATTCAAGAATCTCAACGCCACCACCTTCAGCCTCTATAATACTACCAGTAATATTGTTTGCGCCTACAGTGGTATTAGAAATATACCAAGCATATAAGGTTGAAATAAATAGCATTAATGTTAAGCTTAAAAAAACCACTGACTTAATTAGCTTAGTCTTCATAATACCACCTCCTAAAAGATAAAAAAAGATAGCCTAGTTGCAGCTGGCTATCTTGAATAAGACCCTTTAGTTTTGCGTCACAATATCACTACTGCTTTGCCATTAGAATTGATAATAAATTTGCAAAATGAATATAACATATTATATTAAATTTGTCAATTTATATTAAACTTAATGTCACTTTTTTCATGATAAAGTAACATCCAAAATCATCATCATAATAAAACCAATTGCCAAGGCTATCGTAGCCAAATTAGAGTGCCCATTTGCTTGAAATTCAGGAATTAATTCTTCAACAACTACATATATCATGGCACCTGCCGCAAAAGCTAAAACATAAGGAAGTACAGGTGAAATATACTTAACTAAAAAAATAGTAATTATTGCTGCAATTGGTTCTACAACACCCGATAATACTCCCATCACAAATGATCGAGGTTTACTCATTCCCTCTTGATATAAAGGAAGAGAAATAATAGCTCCTTCGGGAAAATTTTGGATAGCAATACCTATTGATAAGCTTAATGCCGAAGATATACTTAAAATATTGTTACCATACAATGTTCCTGCAAGGACAACACCTACCGCCATTCCCTCAGGAATATTATGTAATGTTACTGCAAACATCATTTTAGTAGTCTTTTTTAAATTACTTTTAAGACCTTCTTCTTCGTCAGTCTTTATGTGGGTATGAGGAACCAAAATATCCAATAAATACATAAACAAAATACCAATCATAAATCCCACAGCTGCTGGTAAAAAAGCGAATTTTCCCAAATTTTCACTCATCGAAATAGCCGGATCAATTAAAGACCATATCGAAGCCGCAAGCATAACTCCCGCTGCAAAACCAAGTAACATTTTTTCAATTTTCGCATTAAGCTTCCCTCTTAATAAAAATACTAATAATGCACCTAAGGTGGTACCTAAAAAGGGTATTAAAATTCCGATTATAATTTGCATAATAAAACCTCCAGTTAGTTTCATCTAACTATATTATATAATACAACTATAAAACTGTCAAAACTAATATATTTAATTACAAAAATAAGTCATATTTTAACTCCTTAATAAAATTAGCAACTAAAGCTTGCTTTTCTGACCAAAACTTTCTACCAGGAATAGTCACTAAAGGATTGGTATTTAAAATATGTGCCGAATATTTTTCAAGCTTATTCAAAGCATCATCATATGCTTTAGGATTTTCATGCCCAAGCGTTATTAAGTCCCAGCAAATAGACATTGCACCTTCTTCATCTAACCAATCAGCTTCCATTAATATAACAAGCTCTAAAGGAGTATTTTTATTTTGAAGTAATTCTTTATTAGAATGCATTCTTATAAGATAGTAAACATAATCTATTAATTCCGTATCAAAATGCTTAGAAATAGCATACTCTTTCCATATATCAGCTCCTTCAATAGGATGTGAATTATGAAAATGCTCAGATCCATAGCCAACATCATGAAAAATACACGCTAAATATAGGGCATTTTGATCAATCTTAGCTTGTAAAAGATAATCTAATTCATTATATATTCTTAATGCCCAACGAAATACATTATTAACATGCTTTGAACGATGACGAAATGTTTCATTTATACGTGGGGAATTATCACCATTATGAGAAATCAAATAATCTTGGACATATTTAAGCTCCTCTTCAAACATTTTAACACCTCCGTTTATTTAATTATATGTTAAATACACACTAAAGTAAAACAATTTAATTTACAAATGAAAAAAGGAAGTGGTATTACACCACTTCACTTATTAATTATTAAATATTAGCATTTGCTAAATCAGAAGAAGTATCATCAACATAAGAATCATCTTGTTCCTCTTCAGCTTCTAGATTTTCACCATCAGCCTCTTCCGTTGAATTAACGTTTTCTTCTGATTCTTCATTATTAAGGTCATCTTCAGGATCATATGGCTTATGCTCACATTCAAATGAAGTTTCTTCAAGAATACCAGTACCAGCAGGAATTAAGCCACCAATGATAACATTTTCCTTAAGACCTACAAGATCATCTTTCTTACCCTTAATTGCTGCATCTGTAAGAACACGAGTTGTTTCCTGGAATGAACAAGCAGATAAGAATGAATCACTACCAAGAGCAGCCTTAGTAATACCAAGAATTAATGGCTTAGCAATTGGCAATGTACCTTGTTGCTTAATCGCATTTTGACAAGCCTCTCTAAATTGGTTAACTGATACTTCAAATCCTGGAAGAAGATTTGAACATCCTTCTTGAACAACAGATAATCTTCTCATCATTTGGTGAACAATAATTTCAATATGCTTATCAGAAATTTCTACACCTTGAGAACGATATACCTTTTGAACTTCCTCAATAATATACTTTTGAGTTGTATATGCATCTGTAATACGAAGTAACTCTTTTGGATGAATAGAACCCTTCATTAGTTTCTGACCACGCTTAATCGCATCGCCCTTCTTCACGATTAATTCAGCAGTAGCTTCAACTGTATAATTCTTAACTAAATCCTCATCTTCAGGATCAATAGCATTGGCAATTGATACAACAACACCGGCTTTAGTTTTTTGGATATCCTTAACAATACCATCAATTTCAGAAAGAGTAGCCTTTCCTTTTGGCTTACGTGCCTCGAAAAGTTCCTGAACACGTGGAAGACCTTGCGTAATATCGCCACCAGAGGCAACACCACCATTGTGGAATGTTCTCATGGTTAACTGTGTACCTGGCTCACCAATTGATTGAGCAGCAATTACACCAACAGCTTCTCCAACTTCAACGATTTCGTTTGTTGCAAGGTTACGACCGTAACACTTCATACATACGCCTGATTTAGCATTACATGTAAGATTAGAACGAATATATGCAACCTTTATACCTGCTTTATCAAGCTTACTAGCTAAAGCCTCATCAACAAAGTCATTACGACGAGCCAAAATCTCACCAGTTTCTTCATTTACAATATCCTTAGCAAGATATCTACCAAGAAGACGATCTGCAAGTGAAAGTACAACCTTACCATCATCAGATACAATGTCTTCCATCTTGAAGCCCTTTTCAGAACCGCAATCTTCACAAGTTACAATAATATCTTGTGAAACGTCGACAAGACGACGTGTTAAATAACCTGATTCAGCTGTCTTTAAGGCTGTATCGGTAGAACCCTTTCGAGAACCATGGGAAGAAATGAAGAATTCTGATACATTAAGTCCTTGGAAGAAGTTTGCCTTAACGGGAACCTCAATAGCCTGACCATTAGTATTAGCCATCAAACCACGCATACCAGCAAGCTGAGCGAAGTTAGAACGAGATCCACGGGAACCAGAATCAGCCATCATGAAAATTGAGTTATCCTTCTTTTGTTTTAGATTATCCCAAAGTCCAGATTCAATGTTATCACGAGTCTTACTCCAAACAGCACATACCTTTTGATAACGTTCTTTTTCAGTTAAAAGACCCATATCACACATTTCATGAATTTGGTCAACCTTAGCCTCTGCAGCCTTAATTTCATCTTCCTTATGCTCATAAACTTCAATATCAGCAATTGAAATAGAAATACCTGAAATTGTAGAATATTTAAATCCTTGATCCTTTAGGCGGTCAAGCATAATAGATGTTTCGGTTGTTTTGAAGCGATCAAATACTTCCGCAATAATCATAGAAAGAGTCTTCTTGATGAATGGCGCCGTCTCAGGACGTGCAAGCATCTCCTCAACAGTGTTCTTCTTTACATCTAAGAAATAGCAATCTGGAGTTTCATTTTGTAAATTATATTTAGTAGGTTCATTAATATATGGGAACTCATCTGGTAAGATTGTATTAAAAATCATCTTACCAACGGTAGTAAATAAATACTTTCCAGTTAAATCCTTACCAGCAAATTTTTTAGTTGGATATGATTTTGGATCCACGAATACACGAGTATGTAAAGTAACCTCGTTATTCTTATAGGCCATATAAGCTTCATCAAAATCCTTAAAGAAATGACCTTCGTTCTTTTCACCTGCACGTTCAAGAGATAGATAATAGTTTCCTAGAATCATATCCTGTGAAGGTGTAACAACGGGTTTACCATCCTTAGGGTTTAGAATATTATTTGAAGCTATCATAAGAAGACGTGCTTCTGCTTGTGCCTCTTGAGATAGAGGTACGTGAACAGCCATCTGGTCACCATCGAAGTCAGCATTGAAGGCTGTACATACTAAAGGGTGAAGACGAATTGCTTTACCTTCAATTAGAATTGGTTCGAATGCTTGAATACCAAGTCTATGAAGAGTAGGAGCACGGTTAAGTAAAATTGGGTGCTCACGAATAACACTTTCAAGGATTGGCCATACTTGGTCATCTTGACGTTCACAAAGACGCTTTGCAGCACCAATTGCAAATCCCTTTTCAGTTAATTGACGAATAACAAATGGCTTAAATAATGTAAGTGCCATTTCCTTTGGAAGACCGCATTGGTACATCTTTAGGCTTGGACCTACAACGATAACAGAACGACCTGAATAGTCAACACGCTTACCAAGTAGGTTTTGACGGAAGCGTCCTTGCTTACCACGAAGTAAGTCAGATAAGCTCTTAAGATGATGATTCTTCTCAACAGCAGCCTTTTTACCACGCTTAGAGTTGTCGATTAAAGCATCAACAGCCTCTTGAAGCATACGCTTTTCGTTTTTTACAATTAAATGAGGAGCATTTTGCTCATATTGTCTCTTTAAACGATTATTACGGTTTAAAATACGACGGTATAAATCATTTAAGTCAGTTGTGGCGAAACGTCCACCATCAAGCTGAACCATAGGACGTAAATCAGGTGGAATAACAGGAAGAACATCAAGTACCATCCATTCTGGCTTATTATCTGAATTATTAAATGATTCTACGACTTCTAGACGCTTAATAACACGATCACGTTTTTGCTTAGATGAAGTCTTAAGCTTCTTACGTAAAGATTCAACCTCTTTATTAAGATCAATCTCTTGTAATAACTTCTTAACAGCCTCAGCACCTGTTAAAGCTTCAAATTGCTTAGGATATCTTTCAGTAAAATCTGAATATTCTCCTTCAGTAAGAATTTGCTTCTTTGTAAGTCCAGGTACTTTACCAGGATTAATTACAATATAAGAAGCAAGGTAAACAACCTCTTCAAGATCCTTTGCCTTTAAATCTAGTAAAATAGCAAGACGTGAAGGGCTGTTTCTTAGAAACCATGTATGAACTACAGGGCTAGCAAGACGAATGTGACCCATACGCTCACGACGTACCTTAGATGAAGTAATTTCTACTCCACACTTTTCACAAACCTTACCCTTAACATCATTACGCTTAGATTTGCCACAAGCACATTGATAATCCTTAGTAGGTCCGAAGATCTTTTCACAGAAAAGTCCACCTGGCTCTGGTTTAAGTGTACGATAATTAATTGTTTCATGAGTCTTTACTTCTCCATGACTCCAAGAAAGGATTTCCTCTGGAGATGCAAGGCGAATACGCATGTATTTATATTTGTTGCTCATAAAATTGGCCCCTCCTTACATACCGAATTTACTAATATAGTCATCATCATTTTCATCAACGATTGATTTATTAATTTCATTTGTTCCATCCTCAGAAATTAATTCAACATGAATACCTAAAGCTTGAAGCTCACGGCCAAGTACTCTGAATGATTCTGGAATACTTGCATCTGGGATAGGCCTTCCATCAACAATTGCGTGGAAGACATTGTTACGTCCAACAAGGTCATCTGATTTAACAGTAAGCATTTCTTGAAGTGTATGAGCAGCACCATAGGCTTCTAGTGCCCATACTTCCATTTCTCCGAAACGTTGACCACCATTTTGAGCTTTACCACCCATTGGTTGTTGTGTAACTAAAGTATAAGGTCCAACTGAACGAGCATGTAGTTTATCATCAACCATGTGGTCTAGCTTGATAAAGTACATAATACCAACGTTAACCTTATTTTCAAATGGTTCACCAGTACGTCCATCATAAAGGGTAATTTTTCCATCAGTTGGAACATCTGCTTCCTTCATAATATCCATTAAGTCTTCGTAAGAAAGACCATCAAATACTGGAGTTGCAATCTTAACACCAAGCTTCTTAGCAGCTAATCCTAAGTGTAGTTCTAGTACCTGTCCAATGTTCATACGAGAAGGTACACCTTGTGGGTTAAGAACAATATCTAGTGGACGACCATCTGAAGAATATGGCATATCCTCCTGTGGAAGAACATTAGAAATAACACCCTTATTTCCGTGACGTCCTGACATCTTATCTCCGACACCAATCTTACGCTTTTGAATAATGTATACACGTACAACATCATTTACGCCTGGATTAAGGTCATCACCATTTTTCTTAGAGAAGTGTTGAACAGATTGAACAACACCAGAACCACCATGAGGAACCTTTAATGATGTATCACGGCTATCACGAGACTTATCTCCGAAAATAGCAAGTAATAATCTTTCCTCTGGTGTTGGGTCAGTTTGGCCCTTAGGAGTAATCTTACCAACAAGAATATCTCCTTCTTTAACTTCAGTACCAGGTATAATTATACCATTTTCATCAAGATACTTAGTCATCTCTTCACCAACACCTGGAATATCACGAGTAATTTCTTCCTTTCCAAGCTTTGTATCACGAGATTCAATTGTATACTCTTCAATATGTACAGAAGTATAAATATCATTAATTACAAGCTGCTCGTTCATAATAACGGCGTCCTCGTAGTTATATCCTTCCCAGGTCATGAAACCAACACGAACATTACGTCCTAGTGCTAATTCACCATTTTGCATTGACTGACCATCAGCAATTACATCGCCACGATCAATTCTTTCACCTGGTTTAACAATTGGACGTTGCCAAATTGTTGTAGATGAGTTTGAACGTAAGAATTGATACATCTTATATGTATGAAGATTTCCATCATCTTCTCGAACGACAATCTTCTTTGCATCCACATATTCAACGATACCACCCATAGTAGCTACACAAGCAGAACCAGAATCCTTAGCTGCAAAGTACTCCATACCTGTACCTACAATTGGAGCCTCAGGAGCAATAATTGGAACAGCTTGACGTTGCATGTTAGCACCCATTAGTGCACGAGTCGCATCGTCGTGCTCAAGGAATGGAATACATGAAGCAGCAACAGATACTACTTGTTTTGGAGAAACGTCCATATAGTCAACTGAATCTGGAGAAACGATTTCTGTTTCACCATCACGACGACCAATAACCTTTTCTTCAATGATATGTCCCTCACTATCAAGCTTAGTTGAAGCAGATGCAATTACAACACCATTTTCTCTATCAGCTGATAGATATTCAATATCCTCAGAAATATACTTCTTACCATTTTCATCAACTTTAGCAACTAAATATGGAGTTTCAATGAAACCAAAGTCATTCACACGTGCATATGTTGCAAGAGATGTAATAAGACCACAAGATGGACCTTCTGGTGTCTCGATAGGACACATTCTACCATAATGTGAATTGTGAACGTCACGAACCTCTACACCGGCACGATCACGGGCAATACCACCAGTACCTAATGCAGATACACGACGTTTTTGAGTAATTTCGGCAAGAGGATTAATTTGATCCATAAACTGTGATAACTGTGATGAACCAAAGAATTCCTTTAGTGCAGAAGATAGTGGTTTAACATTAATTAAATTTTCAGGAGTAGCCTCATGAATATCAACAGTTGACATACGCTCAACAATATTCTTTTCAAGATGAGCGAAGCCAATGCGGAATTGGTTCTTTAAAAGTTCACCAATTAAACGTAGACGACGATTTCCTAGATGGTCAATATCATCAAGAGAACCTACACCATCATATAGATTAAAATAATAACTTGTAGCAGCTAAAATATCAGATAATGTGATATGTAAAGATTCTTCTCTTTGGTCATTACCAATCATCTTAACAAGCTTAGTTGTATCTCCGATAGTAACAAGACATTCAAGAATTTCACATTCAGGATTTTCTTGACCTAAAACGCCACCAAGATCAACAATCTGGCGGAAGGCTTGACGACCCTTTTTAAGGTTTTCAAGAACCTCACCCTCGATTACAGCACCCTTAGGAGCGATAACATCACCATTTGCAAAAGCAAGTTCACCTGTTACATCATCAAAAATATCATCATTAGCAATGATATCATTATTAAGAACATGACCCTTAGCACGATCAAGAACATCAAGCTTAAGATTATACTTATAACGACCAACCTTTTGAAGATCATAGCGGCGATCTTCAAATAAGCGTGAAGCAATAAATGAACGAGCACCATCTACTGGAACTTTTTCACCTTGACGAAGCTTAGCATAAACTTCAACCGCAGCATCTTCACTATTTGTTGAAGTATCCTTCTCAAATGTGGCAGTCATATATGGAGATTCACCATATAAAGCGGTAATTTGTTCATTAGAAGATAAACCAAATGCACGTAAAAGTGTTGTAATAGGAATCTTCTTAGAACGGTCTAACTTACCATACCAAACGTCTCTTGAACCAGTTTCATATTCAATCCAAGCACCACGTGTTGGGATTACCTGACCTGTATACTTAACCTGTCCACTTTTCTTATCAATTTCGTTAGCATAATAAACACCAGCTGAACGAACAATTTGAGAAATAACAACACGCTCAGCACCATTGATGATGAATGTTCCTACTGGAGTCATATATGGAACGTCTCCCATAAATAGCTCCTTTTCCTTTTGTTCACCAGTTACGTTATTATTTAAACGAACTTTAACCTTTAAAGGACGTGAATAATTGATATCACGTAGCTTGCAATCTACGACATCAAATTTTGGGTCCTCAAAACGGAAATCTCCAAAGTAGATTTCAAGATTATTTCCGTCATAGGATTTAATTGGGGATACATCCCTAAATAATTCCTTTAATCCTTCTGTAACGAACCAATCAAAAGACTTTGTTTGAATTTCAATCAAATTTGGAAGTGCAACATCAGTACGCACCTTTGAGTAGTTTCTTCTTACAGACTTCTTTCCATAGTTTACGTTTTTGTAACTCATTAAAGTCACCCCTTGTGTATTTATTTTTGCAAAAATTTAAGCACAAAACGCTATTATAAGCATTTTAACATTATAGACTACTTCGTTCTATTTGTCAAGGCCTCTATAGACCGATTTTAAGATAAAATAGCCTTTTTCTTTAGTTACAATCTCACAATTGCCAAAAATGGCATTCAAGTGGTCAATTGTAGACGGAGCCCCCTGTTTCTTTTGAATTACAACCCAAAGCTCCCCGTTTTGGTTTAAATGTTTAATTGCACCATCATATATTTCATATATGACTTTTTTTCCAGCCCTAATAGGTGGATTAGTTAAAATATAATCAAAGCTTTCTTCTTCCTTAATATTTTCATAGATATTACTTTTTAAAACGGTAACATTTTGTGCTTTATTTTGTTCGACATTTTTCTTAGCAAGGGATATTGCTCTTTCATTAATATCTATCATTTTTATATTAAGATAAGGGTATAGCTTAGCAATTGTAATACCAATTGGACCATAGCCACAACCTACATCTAACAAGCTTTTTTTAGTTGAATTTGGTATGAATGTATCAATTAAGGTATAAGAACCAAAATCAATATATTTTTTAGAAAAGACACCAATATCGGATGTAAATAAAAGCTTATTATTTCTAAAGAAAAAAGTATATGTATTAGGATCACTTTTTAAATTTTCCTGTGTTTCACTATAGTAATGATATGCCATATTTTTTCTATATACCTTTAATAAAACTAAAACCCGAGCTCAGTTAAACTCGGGTTATAGGATTTTCTTTTAATTATTACTTAATTTCAACAGCAGCACCAGCAGCTTCTAACTTAGCCTTAAGGTCTTCAGCTTCAGCCTTTGATACCTTTTCCTTAACAGCCTTAGGAGCGCCTTCAACGATTGCCTTAGCTTCCATTAGTCCAAGACCAGTGATTTCCTTAACAACCTTGATAACAGCGATCTTTTGAGCACCTGCATTAGCAAGTACAACATCGAACTCAGTTTGCTCAGCAGCAGCCTCAGCAGCACCAGCAGCAGGAGCAGCAGCAACTGCAGTTGGGTCAATACCAAATTCTTCCTTCATAGCGTCAACTAATTCTTTGATTTCAAGAATAGTCATTTCTTTTAATGATTCAATAAATGTAACTTTGTCTAACTTAGCCATTTTAATTTTCCTCCGTATAATATATTTTATTTTTTTAATGTTTAATTAGGCTTCTTTTTCTTCTGTTAACATGTTAAGACCAATTGATAATTGAGTAAGAGTTCCTAACATACCAGCAGCAAGTTGAGTTAATAATGTTTCGTATGATGGTAATGTTGATAATGTCTTTAATTGATCAAAATCAAATTCCTTACCAGACACAACACCACTAGCAACTTTAACTTTATCATTGTCTTTTGCGAAATTGAATAATTCCTTAGCAGGAGCTACTTCATCCTCATATGAGAAACAAATAGCTTTAGGACCTGTTAAAGTCTCAGCGAAAGTCGTATATCCTGCAGCCTCTGCAGCACGACGGCTGATATTATTCTTTAAAACGCAGATTTCGCAACCACTCTTAAGTAAATTACGTCTTAATTGCATGAAAGCAGCAACTGTAAGTCCTTGGTAGTCAAATGCAATAATTGTCTTTGCCTTTTGGAACTTCTCAACAGCAGCGCTAACAGCTTCTTGCTTCTTAAGAATAACTTCTTTTGCCATAGTATTACCTCCGTTAAAATTCTAATAATAATTAAAAGTCTCTCCTACCTGCATAGAAAAGACTTTAGTTTCTTTTACTATACCTCGGTAGAAATTAAGTGCCAAATGCACGCCTACTTTCTTCGGCATATATTTGATTTTTTTATCTAGAATAATCAGCGATTATTATAGAGCAGTGTCTTCGTTAACCTTAACGCCAGGTCCCATAGTTGTAGAAACGGCGATATTCTTAACGTATGTACCCTTAACAGTTGTAGGGCGAGATTTTACTAACACTGAGTAAATTGTCTTAAAGTTTTCAGCTAACTTTTCAGCGCCAAATGAAACCTTACCAAGTAAACATTGAATTTGACCTGTCTTATCGCAACGGTATTCAACCTTACCAGCCTTGATTTCCTTTACAGCATTTGCAACGTTCATTGTTACAGTACCAGTCTTAGGGTTTGGCATTAAACCCTTAGGTCCAAGTACACGTCCAAGACGTCCTAGTTCACCCATCATGTCAGGTGTTGCAACGATTACATCAAAATCAAACCATCCTTGGTTAATCTTGTTGATCATATCTGAATCACCAACATAATCAGCTCCTGCAGCAGTTGCTTCTTGAGCCTTAGCTCCACGGCAAAGTACTAAAACCTTACGAGTCTTTCCTGTACCGTTAGGTAAAACGATAGCTCCACGAAGGTTTTGTTCAGCCTTACGAGGGTCTAGGTTTAGACGGAATGCAACTTCAACAGTAGCGTCGAACTTAGTTGTAGATGTTTTGCAAGCAAGATCTAATGCTTCTACAAGATCATACTTCTTAGTTGTATCTACAAGCTTAGCAGCTTCAACGTATTTTTTTCCTCTCTTCATATGTATCCTCCTAAAAATGTGGTATAAACGGGATTTCCTCCCACAAGTTTTTAGATCGTAATAAATGGATCCTAAACTTAGTCTTCAATTGCAATACCCATGTTTCTAGCTGTACCAGCAATAATGCGCATAGCAGCTTCAACATCGTTTGCGTTTAAGTCTGGCATCTTCATTTCAGCAATTTCTTTTAATTTTGCTTGAGAAATAGAACCAACTTTTGTAGTCTTTGGATTGCCTGCACCGCTTTGAACTCCGGCAGCCTTCTTTAATAAATCAGAAGCTGGTGGTGTCTTTACAACAAATGTAAATGAACGGTCATCAAAAACAGAGATTACTACTGGTAAAATATATCCAATCTTATCCTTAGTTTGCTCATTGAATTGAGTACAGAAACCAGGGATATTAACACCTGCTTGACCTAGTGCTGGTCCTACTGGTGGAGCTGGATTAGCCTTACCTGCTTGGATTTGTAACTTTACAACTTTTACAAGTTTCTTAGCCACGATAATTCCTCCTTACTTTCATAAATGTGGTATATAGTGGATTATTGATCCTCCCACTATGGACGTGTCATTACACACACGTGCTTATATATTTTATCAACAATGCAAGATATTGTCAAGATTTTTTTAAAAAAAATTAATCAAAGTTAATTTTAAAAGTAAACCTTATCATTAATAATGCTGGTATTTGCCAAATTTAGGCTTTTTATCATCTCTATGCAAACGTTTTCACATAACAAAATGAAAGAAAAATTAAAAAAATTCGCATTTTTCGCCTCTTTATTATAAGGGAGGGTAATTTTAAGTAAGAAATATAAGGAGGATCTATGACATAATTAATTTAGTAAATTTATTTCATTAAAATTCATATGAGGAGGTATCTATATTGAATAAAGAATTTGATGAAGATGTGTTTTATGATTTAAGATACGATGTTTATTTTAAAAACTTCTTTTTAAATAACAAGATGCTTGCAGGTTTTCTTTCTCTTTTATGGAATACTAAGGTTAATCCTGAAGACATTACCTATGATAATACGGAATCAGTTTTGCCTTTAGGTAAAAAGATTATTTATGATGTTGTAGCTAATGTTACGCTTCATAAAAAAGAGGAAATTAATGTTAATCTTGAGATGCAAAACTTGTATCATAAGTATTTAAATGAAAGAATGGCCTTCTATGCTATGCGTAAGTATAGTGACAAATTAAAAAGGGCTAATGAGTTTGGTAATATTTGTATTGAGTCTATTTGGTTTTTAGGCTTTAATGACTCTAAATTCCATGATAACAATACTGAAAAATGGTTATCTGAATATAAACTCACTAATGAGGATGGTAATGTTCTAACTGATAAATTTAGAATCGACCAAATTTTCTTGAAAAACAAGGATAAGTGTCCTATAATTGAGTTACAGGAATTCTTTAAGTTATGTACTTCTTTAGATAAGCATAACTTACCAGAATTTAGTACTGATAGGGAGGAGGCTAAAGAAATGTTACTCAAGATGAACAATGATAAAGCCCTTAGAGCTGAATCATTTTCTCATGAAATGTTTTTAAGGGACCAAAAAGCTCAATTTAAAACTGCTAGGGAGGAAGGACTTGAAGAAGGCTTAGTTAAGGGAAAGGCTGAAGGAAAAGCCGAAGGGATTCAGGAAAACAAGAAAGAAATAGCTAAAACTTTATATTCATTAGGTCAAACTAAGGAATTTATAGCTAAAGCTACGGGGCTTTCTTTAGATGAGCTTAATAACATATTAAAATAAATAATCTTAAATCATGATAC
>ENA-OPKP01000173-OPKP01000173.1-human-gut-metagenome-genome-assembly--contig:-NODE-173-length-12956-cov-2.271839_pt1 | contig 12956 bp, 9 predicted proteins | sample MGYA00241785_ERZ501697 | MGnify/ENA primary metagenome ERZ501697 (study PRJEB25962, sample SAMEA2042191) | human gut metagenome | biome: human gut; feature: human-associated habitat; material: faeces...
GCCCTGGGCGCCGTTCAGAATACGATTTTCATTCGGCAGTTCCGTTTCGCGCTGCTCTCGAAGGTGACCTTCCTTTCGTCGCTGGCGGGCGGGCTTACGGCCATTGCGCTGGCGCTGGTCGGGTGGGGCATCTGGAGCCTCGTGGCGGAGCGTGTGATCGCGGTCGGGATGCGGACCGCGCTGCTGTGGTGGCTGAGCGACTGGCGGCCCTGCGGGGCGTGCAGCCGCGGGCCGCTGCGCGAAATGGCTCCCTTCAGTTTCAGCCTGATCGCCACGGACCTGATTTCGACGTTCTACAATAAGATTCCGCAGTTTTTCCTCGGACGGCTCTATCCGGCCGATACGCTCGGCTCGTTCGATCAGGCGATCAAGCTCAAGGATCAGCCGACGATTTCGGCGATGCAGGCCGTGCAGAGCGTCACTTTCCCTGCGCTGGCCAAGATCAGGGACGACGCTCCGAAGTTCGCCGAGAGCTACCGGCAGGTCGTGATGGTGGTCTCCTACGTTCTTTTCCCGGTCATGCTGGGCATGTCGGCCGTGGCGCACGACATGTTCGCCGTCCTGCTGGGCGAGGAGTGGATGCCTACGGTGCCCTATTTCGAGACGGTATGTCTGGTGGGACTTTTCTATCCGATGTCGATAATCGCCTACAACGTATTGAAAGTCAAGAGCGGCGGTGCATTGATCGTGAAGCTGGAGATCGTCAAGAAGGTGATTATGACGCTGGTGTTCGCCGTGACGATTCCGATCAGCGTACAGGCCGTGGTATGGGGACTCGTGGTGATCGCATTCTGCGAAATGTCCGTCAATTTCCTCGCCACGACCAAGTTTACGTCGCTGTCGCCGGGGCGTTTCGTGCGGACGCTGCTGCCTCCGCTGCTGGCGGCCGCCGCGATGTACGGCGCGGTGCGGCTGACGGCCCGCGCGATTCCGGAGCATGCCCTGCTGCGGCTGATGGCCGAAGTGACGGCCGGTGCGGTTTGTTATGTCCTGCTGTCGGCCCTGTTCCGGCTCGAAGCCTTCCGCGAGGTAGGGGCTATTGTCCGGAAGCAGTTTTTGCACCGTTGATTCGCGCTGCTTGCGTCGGGGGCCGATTCACGGAGCATCGGTAAAAATAACCGCCGGTTATACCTTGGGGTGTAACCGGCGGTTTTTGTCGGGGTGGAAGACCCTCCCCGGCCGTCAGGCGTAGACCTTCGGGGTGATGACGCCCCGCAGGACGACCAGCGCGTTGGTGACGAGCGATTCGAGTTCGTTCTCGCCGGGGTAGACCGCGATGGGGGCGATGAACGAGCAGAATTCCGAAATGTACTCCACGACGGATTTGTTGTGGGCGATGCCGCCTGTCAGGATGACGGCGTCAACCCGTCCGCCGAGGGCGGCGGCCATGGCGCCGATCTGCTTCACGATGCCGTAGCACATGGCGTCCTTCACCACGCGGGCTTTTTCGTCGCCCTCACCGATGCGCTCCATGACCTGTATCATGGAGTTGGTCCCCAGATGCGCCACGAGACCGCCTTTGCCGGCCAGCATCTGCTGGATGTCGTGCCGCGTGTAGCGGCCCGAAAAGCAGAGATCGACCAGTTCGCCGGCGGGAAGGGTTCCGGCGCGCTCCGGTGCGAACGGTCCGTCGCCGTCGAGGGCGTTGTTCACGTCGACGACGCGGCCCTGCTTGTGGGCCGCGACCGAGATGCCGCCGCCGAGGTGGGCGACCACGAGGTTCGCCTTCTCGTAGACGATGCCGATGCGGTCGCAGTGCAGGCGGGCCGTGGCTTTCTGGTTGAGTGCGTGGAAGATCGAACGCCGCGGGCAGTCGGGATGCCCGCTCAGGCGCGCTATGTCGTCCATTTCGTCCACGACCACGGGGTCGGCAATGTAGGCTTTGATGCCTGCGGTCGCCGCGATTCCGTCGGCCAGCAGACCGCCGAGGTTGGAGGCGTGCTCCATCGTGGCGTGCTGCAGGTCGCGGCGCATGGCGTCGTTCACTTCGTACACGCCGGCGGGAATGGGTTTGATGAGGCCGCCGCGGCCGATTACGGCAGCGAGGGACATGATGTCGAAGCCGTGTTCCTTCAATGCCGTGAGGATCATGTCACGGCGCCAGTCGAGCTGGTCGATGATGTTGGGGTAGTGTGCGATCTGTTCCGCCGAGTGACGCAGGGTCAGATCCAACAAAGGCCGCTCCTCGTCGTAGAGGGCGACCTTCGTTGAAGTAGAGCCGGGATTTATCGCTAGAATTTTGAAGCCCATAAATCGGTTCCGGTTAATTAGGTTGGTGGGTTAGGTTGGTGGGTTGGTTCAGGCTGCCTTACTGTTTCACGGCCAGACAGGCCAGCGCGATCGAGTAGAGCTTGGTCTTGCTGGTGTCGCCGCGCGAGGTCAGCACGCAGGGGACTTTCGTTCCCATGACCATGGCTGCCAGTTCGCCGCCGCAGAGGTGCGTGACCGACTTGAAGAAGACGTTGGCCGATTCGAGGTTGGGGAAGAGCAGGCAGTCGGGATCGCCCGCGACGGACGAGCCTTTGACCTTCTTGTGTTCCGCAACGTCCTTGTAGAGCGCCACGTCGAGAGACAGGGGGCCGTCTACGACGACGTCGCCCAGCTGTCCGCGGTCGCCCATTTTGGCCAGCAGCGCGCCTTCGGTCGAGGAGATGACGTTGGGAAGCAGCTGCTCCGACGGAGCGATGCAGGCGATTTTCGGAGTCTTGATGCCCAGCAGGTTGGCCGTGCGGGCGAGGTAGCCGATCTGCACGGTTTTCTGCTTGAAGTCGGGCAGCGGAATGACCGCCACGTCCGATATGACGAGCAGTTTGTGGTAGCAGGGCATCTCGACGATCGATACGTGGCTCAGCACGCCTTTCGGGGGAAACAGTCCTGCTTCCTTGTTGAGAATGCCGCGCATGTATTTGTCGGTCGAGACCAGTCCCTTCATCAGCACGTCGGCATTGCCGGCGACGACGGCCGCAACGGCCTGCTGCACGCATTTGACGTCGCTGGCTTCATCGACGATGTTGAATGCCTTGATGTCGATGTCGTTCTCGGCGCAGACTTGCTCGATAACGCTTTTTTCGCCGAAAAGCGTAGGCTCCACGAGGCCCTCCTTGTAGGCTTCGTAGACAGCTTCCAGCGTATGCGAATCCTGACCGTATGCCACGGCCAGCCGTTTTTTACCTCTTTTTCTCGCCTCCTCGACGATTTCAGTAAGATGTTGGATCATAGTTGTGGAAATGTGCTTTGAAAATTATTTTACGAGATTGTATGTGTCGGTAGCGATGACCAGCTCTTCGTCGGTGGCGATGACGGCCACTTTGACGCGCGAACCGGGAGTGGAGAGGATTTTGTTTACGCCGCGGGCGCCCTTGTTGGCCTCGCGGTCGAATTCGACGCCCATGAATTCGAGACCCGTGCAGACGCTCTCGCGCATCTCGCACGAATTCTCGCCGACGCCGCCCGTGAAGACGATCATGTCCACGCCGCCCATTTCGGCTGCGTATTCGCCGACGAATCTGCGGATGCGTCCGTAGTGCATGTCGCGGGCCAGAATGGCGCGGGGATTACCCTCGTCGTAGGCGCGGTCGATGTCGCGCATGTCGCTCGAAAGGTCGGTAAGACCCAGCACGCCCGATTTCTTGTTCATCATTTCGTTCAGCTCGGCGTAGGACATGCCCTCCTTTTCGCCGATGAAGGTGACGGCGCTGGGATCGACGTTGCCGCAGCGGGTGCCCATGACCAGCCCGTCCACGGGCGAGAAGCCCATCGACGTGTCGAACGACTTGCCGTTCAGCACGGCCGTCACCGAAGCGCCGTTGCCGATGTGGCAGGTGATGATCTTCGAATTCTCGAAGTCCAGTCCCGCGAGCTTGGCGCCGGTCTGCGCCACGTATTTGTGGCTGGTACCGTGGAAGCCGTATTTGCGCACGCGGTATTTGTCGTAATAGGCGTGGGGCAGCGCGTACATGAAATTGACGGCCGGAATGGTCTGGTGGAACGACGTGTCGAAGACCGTGACCTGCGGCGTTCCCGGCAGCACCTTCTCGATCGAAAGCACGCCTTCGAGGTTGGCGGGATTGTGCAGCGGTGCGATCTCGAACAGCGAGCGGATTTTGCTCTTGACCTCCTCGGTGACGATGCAGCTTTCGGGGAAGAATTCGCCGCCGTGGGCTACGCGGTGGCCGACGGCTTTCACCTCGTCCAGCGAGCGGATGACGCCGTGCTCCGGGTCGGTGAGGGCGTCGAGCACGAGTTTGATGCCCGTCGTGTGGTCGGGAATCGGACGGTGCAGCTCGAAAGGCTGTTTGCCGACGGGTTTATGGATGAGGTCGCCTTCCGGCAGGCCGATACGTTCCACGATGCCTTTTGCGAGCAGTGTGCTCGATGCGGCTTCCATGTCGATCACCTGATACTTGATCGACGAGCTGCCGCAGTTCAATACCAAAATTACCATTGTCTTTCTATGTAGTTAATTCCTAAATGTTGTTCCGATCCACATGCCGAGCGCTGCAAAAACGATGCATACCGCGACGCTCAGCGCCACATAAATCGCCGCCGCATTGTAGCATCCGGCCCGCAGCAGGCGCACCGTGTCGGCCGAAAAGGTCGAAAAGGTGGTGAAGCCTCCGCAGAATCCCACGATGAGCAGCCAGCCCAGCGTCTCGGAGCTGGTGGCTTCCAGCAGGATGCCGATCAGCAGCGAACCCGCGGCGTTGACCGTGAACGTGCCCGCCGGAAATCCCAGCAGCGTCTGTCCGGCCAAGATCCCGCCCGAAAGCAGATAACGGACGATGCTGCCCGCCGCGCCGCCGAATCCCACGGCTATAAGTTCACGAATCATAAGTTAAATATACATCTAATTTTAAGGATGTGCAAATTTACGGAAAAAATGATTACGAATCGTTATATTTTTTGTTGTTTTTCGGGGTAAATCCGATGCGGAAGGCTTCAGGATTCCCGGATCTGCCCGTCGCCCGTGACGACGTATTTGTAGGTCGTCAGTTCGGGAAGGCCCATCGGACCGCGGGCGTGGAGCTTCTGGGTCGAGATTCCCACCTCGGCGCCGAAGCCGAACTGTCCGCCGTCGGTGAAGGCTGTCGAAACATTGACATAGACGCAGGCGGCGTCCACGGCGCGCGTGAACTGCGTGGCGGTTCGCTTGTTTTCGGTGACGATGGCTTCGCTGTGGCGCGACGAGTAACGGGCGATGTGTGCGAGAGCCTCTTCGGGCGATGCGACGGTCTTCACGGCGAGTTTGTAATCGAGGAATTCCGTGCCGAAATGCTCCTCGGAAGCGTGTTCCAACAGGTCGGCGGGGTAGTGTCCGCCGAGGGCCGCGAAAGCCTCGGTGTCGGCGTAGACCGTGACGCGTTCGGCGGCCATCGGGTCGCACAGTTCCGCGAGGTCCCGGAGCCGTTCGCGGTGGCCGCTGAGGCAGTCGAGGGCGTTGCAGACGCTGACGCGCCGGGTTTTGGCGTTGCAGACCACGGCGCGGCCCTTTGCGAGGTCGCCGTCGCGGTCGAAGTAGGTGTGGACGATGCCGGCGCCGGTTTCGATGACCGGAACGCGGGCGTTTTCGCGCACGAAGCGGATCAGGCCCGCGCCGCCGCGCGGAATGACGACGTCGACGTAACCCACGGCGTTCAGCAGCGCTCCGACGGAGGCGTGGTCCGAAGGAAGCAGGGTGAAGGCGTGTTCGTCGATGCCTTGGCTGCGCAGGGCTTCGTGCAGCAGGGCGGCGATGGCTTCGTTGGAGCAGCGGGCGTCGCTGCCGCCTTTCAGCACGCAGGCGTTGCCCGTTTTGATGCAGAGCGAGAAGATGTCGGCCGTGACGTTGGGCCGCGCTTCGCAGATCATGCCGACCACGCCGAACGGAACCCGCCGTTTGACGATGGTCATTCCGTTGGGGCGGGTGTGCCGCTCCAGCTCTTCGCCCTGCGGCGAGGGCAGGTGCGCGACGGCTTCCATGTCGTCGGCGATGGCGGCAATGCGCTCCGGAGTCAGTCGCAGACGGTCGCGCAGCGGCGAGTCGGGGGCCATGGCTTCGAGGTCGCGGGCGTTGGCTTCGAGCAGGCGGGGCGTATGCGTGCGCAGCAGTTGTGCGGCGTGCATCAGCGTGCGTCCGAGTCGTTCGGTTTCGGTCTCGGCCAGAAGCGTTCCGGCCTGACGGGCGGCTTTGAACAGGGATTCGTATTCCATAGTCGTCTTATTCGAGGTAGAGGTAATCGCAGTGGACGAGGGGTTTCAGCCCTTTGCGCCCGATGCTGCGGCGTGCGGTTTCGCTGTCGCACGAGATGCGGCCCACGGCCAGCTGCGTTCCGTCGGGCGAGAGGATGCGCACCAAATCGTCGCGTTCGAAATCGCCCTCGACGGCCGTGACGCCCACGGCGAGGATGCTGGCGGCCTTGCTGGCCCGGACGGCCGCTGCGGCGCCTTCGTCGATGCGCAGGACGCCTTTGGCGAAGCCTTCGCTGCTGGCGATCCACATTTTGACGCCCGACGCCGTGTGCGGGGCGGGTTCGAAACGGGTGCAGAGCACCTCCTCGCCGGTCAGCGCCAGAGCGGTCAGGATGTTGTCGCGGCGGCCGTTGGCGATGATGACTTCGATGCCCTCGCCGGCCACGCGCGACGAAATGCGGCTCTTGGTCGCCATGCCGCCCCGGCCCCGCGATGAGCGCGCCGGGTCGATGTACCGCGAGAGGTCTTCGGAGGGTTTCACGCGGCGGATCACCTGCGACGAGGGGTCGGAGGGCGAGCCGTCGTAGATGCCGTCGATGTTGCTCAGGATAATCAGCGCTTCGGCCTGCATCATGGCCGCCACGAGTCCCGAAAGTTCGTCGTTGTCGGTGAACATCAGCTCGGTGACCGAGATGGTGTCGTTCTCGTTGACGATCGGGATCACGCCGTTGGCGAGCATGACCTCCATGCAGTTGCGCTGGTTGAGATACTGCCGCCGCGTGGAGAGGCTCTCCTTGGTGGTGAGCACCTGCCCGCAGACGATTCCCCGTGCGTCGAAGAGTTCGTAGTAGCGGCGGATCAGCTTCACCTGCCCGACGGCCGAGAAGAGCTGGCGGGCCGATACGGTGTCGATGCGGCCCGTGCGCTGTTCGAGGACGCTGCGGCCCGAAGCCACGGCGCCCGACGAGACGAGGATCACCTCGATGCCGGCGCGGTGCAGCCGGGCGATCTGGTCCACGAGGGACGAAATGCGCGTGGTGTCGGGGCGTCCGTCGTCGCGGGTCAGCACGTTGCTGCCAGCCTTGATGACGATGCGGCGGTATTTGCTGGTTCTGTCCATGTCTTTGCGGTCCGGGCGTCGCCCGGCGTTACGGTTCGTATTTGTAGCCCACGCCCTTGACGGTGACGATCTTTTCGTCGCCGATCTTCTGGCGCAGTTTGCGGATGTGCACGTCGATGGTGCGGTCGCCCACGACCACCTCCGAACCCCAGATCCGGGCATATATCTCTTCGCGCGAGAAGAGTTTGCCCGGCGACGAGTAGAGCAGGTCCAAGAGGGCGAACTCCTTGCGGGGCAGGCTGATTTCGCGGCCGTCGCGCGTGACGGTGTAGCGCTCGCGGTCCATGGCGACGCCCTCCTCCGCCGGAGCGGGGGCCTTTCCGGCGTCGATGCGCTTGAGGATGGCCTGCACGCGGCTGACCAGCAGTTTCATCTTGATCGGCTTGGTCAGGTAGTCGTCGGCCCCCACGCCGAAGCCGGCCAGCTGCTGCTCCTCTTCGCCCAAGGCCGAGAGGAAGACGACCATCGTGTCGCGCAGCTGCGGGTCCTCGCGGATGGCGCGGCAGGTCTGCGCCCCGTCCATCACGGGCATCATCATGTCCAGCAGGATCAGGTGGGGGCGGTGCTGCGCCGCGGCTTTCAGCGCTTCGGCTCCGTTCTGGGCCGTGAATACCTCGTAACCCTCCTTGACGAGGGTGTATTTCACGAATTCGAGGATGTCGGGTTCGTCGTCGACGAGCAGGATGCGGTGGCTCATAATTTCGGTCAATGCGTTTTCGGCGGCGCACCGGCGGCCGGTTGGCCGTGTGCCGCGCATATCTTGTGCGAAGTTAGCAAATTTCCGGCGAAATCGTTCGGCGGCACGGGAAAAATGGTTATATTTGCGAGATTTATATACTTCCGTATATATGGAACTCAAAAACGTGTATTGAGATGGCTACTGAAAATCCGATTCTTCCTGCTCCTGAGGAGCAAGTCAGCAAGGCTGCTGAAGATGTGCAGAAGGCAACTTCCGAAGTGACTCCCGAAGTCCCTGATTCCGAAACGGCTGCGACTGCAGAACCCGAAACGCCCGCTGCCTCGCAGGGCGAACCCGCAGCGTCCGCCGCCGAGGCGCCCGTAAGCGAAGCGCCGGCCGAAGAGACCGTCGCCGAAACGGCTGCGGAAGCTCCTGCTGCCGGCGAGGCTGCCGCAGAGGCGCCTGCAGACGGGAAGGGTGCGCCTGCGGAGGTGCCTGCGGCTGAAGTCCCCGCCGCAGAGGTCGTTGCCGAGGCTCCTGCCGCCGAAACGGCTGCGGAAGCGGCTCCCGCTGAAGAGACGGCGCGTGCGAAGCGCGCCCGGATCAAGCCTGCGGCCGAAGCGGTCGTAACGGAGACGGAAGAGGAGGCTGCTGCGTCCGACGTGCAGGTGGATTTCGCGGACGAGGAGGCCGCGCTGGCGGCGCAGGACGCCGGACTCGAACTGGAGGGCGAGACCGCCGAGGAGGCCGAGGCCGAGCAGATGGCGGGAAGCGCCGCCGATACCGAAGACAAATTCACGGGCCGGGGCAAGGAGGAGCTGGTGGCTTTGTTTACGCGCATGCTCGAAGAGCAGCCCGTGCAGTCGATCCGCCGGGATGTGGAGGCGCTGAAGATCGCCTTCTACCGCATCCGCCGTGCCGAGGTCGAAGCCGCACGCCGCAAATTCATCGAGGAAGGCGGCGCCGAAGAGGATTTTGCGCCGGCAGTGGACGGCGTCGAGGTGCAGCTCAAGGAGCTGTTCAAGGAGTACCGCCGTCGCCGCGACGAGTTCATCGCCAATCTCGAAGCCGAGAAGGAGAAGAACCTACAGGTCAAGCTGGGGATTATCGAGGAGCTGAAGGAGCTGGTCAATTCGGACGAGACGCTCAACCATACCTTTACCAAATTCCGCGAGCTGCAGCAGCGCTGGAAGGAGACCGGCATCGTGCCCCTGCAGAACGTCAAGGATTTGTGGGAGACCTATAACCTGCACGTCGAGAATTTCTACAGCTTCATCAAGATCAACAAGGAGCTGCGCGATCTGGACCTGAAGAAGAATTACGAGCAGAAGGTGGCTCTGTGCGAGCAGGCCGAGGCGCTCGTGCTGGAGCCTTCGGTGGTCGAAGCGTTCCACAAACTGCAGAAACTGCACGACGAATGGCGTGAGACGGGTCCCGTGGCCAACGAATACAAGGAGGTGCTTTGGGAGCGTTTCAAGGCGGCGTCGAGTCGGATCAACAAACAGCATCAGGAGCACTTCGAGGCGCTGAAGGGCGAGCAGGTCCGCAACCTCGAACTGAAGACGGAGCTATGCGCCGCCACCGAGGAGCTGGCCGCGCAGCCGCTCACCACCCGCAAGGAGTGGAACCGGGCCAGCGACCGTCTGCTGGAGATTCAGAAGACGTGGAAGACCATCGGCTTCGCGCCCAAGAAGGATAACAACCGCATATACGAACGTTTCCGCACGGCGTGCGACAGGTTCTTCGAGGCCAAGCGTCAGTTCTATTCGGGCGTGAAGGCCGAGATGGAGCATAATCTGCAGCTCAAGACCGAAATATGCGAGGCCGCCGAGTCGCTGATGAACAGCGAGGAGTGGAAGAAGGCGACCGACGAGCTGATCGCCCTGCAGGCCCGCTGGAAGGAGATCGGCGCCGTGTCGCGCCGGCATTCGGATGCTATCTGGCGGCGTTTCCGCGCGGCGTGCGACAAATTCTTCGAGCGCAAGGGTGCGCATTTCGCCAGCGTGGACGGCGAGCACGAGGAGAATCTGAAGAAGAAGCTCGCGCTGCTGGAAGAGATGGCCGCGGCCGATGTCAAGACGGGCGGTTACGACGTGATCCGCGACTTCCAGCGCCGCTGGGGCGAGATCGGGTTCGTACCCATCAAGCAGAAGGACGCCGTGCAGAAGAAGTACAAGGCCGCCGTCGATGCGCTGTTCAACACGCTGCGCGGCACCGAGCGCGACCGTTCGATGAACCGTTTCCGCGAGAAGGTTTCGTCGTTCAAGTCGGCGGGCGGCAGCCGCCTGCGTTCGGAGCGCGAACGGCTTTACGGCAAGGTGCGCCAGCTGGAGCAGGAGATCGGCCTGCTGGAGAACAACATCGGTTTCTTCGCCAAGTCGAAGAACGCCGAGGCGCTGATCGCCGACGTGAAGGCCAAGATCGAGCGCGCCCGCGAGGATATGGCCGCCGCGATCGAGAAAGTGAAGCTGATCGACCGTCAGGCGCAGGAGGAGAATCACGAAAACAACGACAACAAATAGTAATAAACGTAATGAAACTTTCCAAACCCAAGTACATATTTGTTACGGGCGGCGTTGCGTCGTCGCTCGGCAAGGGTATTATTTCGGCCTCGATAGCCCGGCTGCTGCAGGCGCGCGGCTATTCGGTGACCATTCAGAAACTCGACCCCTACATCAACGTCGATCCCGGAACGCTGAATCCCTACGAACACGGCGAATGCTATGTGACGGAGGACGGCGCGGAGACCGACCTCGATCTGGGCCACTACGAACGCTTTACGAACCAGCCCACGTCGAAGGCCAACAACGTCACGACGGGTCGGATTTACAAGAGCGTCATCGAGAAGGAGCGCAAGGGCGAGTATCTGGGCAAGACCGTGCAGGTCATTCCCCATATCACCGACGAGATCAAGCGCCGCATCCAGTTGTTGGCGCAGACCAAGAAATACGACGTGATCATCACCGAGATCGGCGGCACGGTGGGCGACATCGAGTCGCTGCCGTTCATCGAGTCGGTGCGCCAGCTGCGCTACTCGCTGGGCTATAAGAATACGGCGCTGGTGCACCTGACGCTGATCCCCTACATGGCGGCTTCGGGCGAGCTGAAGACCAAACCCACCCAGCACTCGGTGAAGGCGCTGCTCGAAAACGGTTTGCAGCCCGACATCCTCGTGCTGCGCACCGAGCATCCGCTTTCGGTGAACCTGCGCCGCAAGGTGGCGCTGTTCTGCAACGTGGACGCCAACGCCGTGATGGAGTCGATCGACGTACCGACGATCTACGAAGTGCCGCAGAAGATGCACGACCAGCATCTGGACGAGGTGGTGCTCCAGAAACTTGACCTGCCCGCCGACAAGGAACCCGATATGACCGCGTGGAACGCGCTGGTCGATAAGATCAAGCACCCTTCGAAGAAGATCGAGATCGCGCTGGTCGGCAAGTACACCGAACTGCCCGACGCCTACAAGTCGATCTGCGAATCGTTCGTGCATGCGGGCGCCGTGAACGACTGCAAGGTGAAACTGCGCTATGTCAATTCGGAGAAGATCACGCCCGAAACCGTGGCCGAGAAGCTGGGCAAGATGTCGGGCATTCTGGTGGCTCCGGGCTTCGGAAACCGCGGCATCGAGGGCAAGATCGTGGCCGTGCGTTACGCCCGCGAAAACAACATTCCGTTCCTCGGCATCTGTCTGGGCATGCAGTGCGCCGTGATCGAGTTCGCCCGCAACGTGCTGGGCATCGCCGACGCCAATTCGAGCGAAATGGAATCGACGCCGCATCCGGTCATCGACCTGATGGAGGAGCAGAAGGGCGTGACGGCCAAGGGCGGCACGATGCGTCTGGGCGCCTATCCGTGTGCGCTGAAGAAGGGTTCGAAAGTCGCCGCGGCGTACGGCAAGCTCAATATTTCGGAGCGTCACCGTCACCGCTACGAGTTCAACAACGACTATCTGGAGCAGTTCGAAGCCGCCGGCATGCAGGCCGTGGGCATCAACCCCGATACGGGGCTGGTCGAGGTGGTCGAAGTGGCGAACCATCCGTGGTTCGTCGGCACGCAGTATCATCCCGAATACAAGAGTACGGTGCTGAAGCCTTCGCCGCTGTTCGTGGCGTTCGTCGGAGCGGCGCTCAAATACGCCGGGGAAAAGAAGTAATAACCGCACAAAGTAAGAAGCAAACACGTTTAGATGGATAAAAAAACAATTTTGGGTATTGTCGTCGTGGCGGTCCTTTTTCTGGGATTCGCCTATGTCAATACTAAACAGCAGGAGAAATATCAGCAGGAAATGGCCGCGTGGCAGGCCTATCAGGATTCGGTAGCCGCCGCTTCGCGTCCCGCGGTTCCCGCGGCGGACAGCGCGGCAGGCGGCGCTGCGGAGAGTGCGGTTGCGGCGTCCGGTGAGACGGCGGCGCCCGAAGCGGAGGCGGATTTGGCCCAGACCGTGCGTCAGCGTCGGATCGCCGCGATGGGCGAGTATCTGACCGCGGCGCAGGAGGCAGAGCCTGAAGAGTTTACGGTGGAGAACGAGGTGATGACGGTGCGTTTCTCGACGCGCGGCGGACAGATCACGGGCGTGACGCTCAAGGACTACACCAAGTACGCACCCCGCGGTCAGCGCGACCAACTGATCGAGCTGATGGACCCTGCGAGCGCCCGGTTCGACATGTCGTTCTATGTGAAGAACGGCCTGAACAACGTCAAGGTCAATACGATGGATTACGTCTTCCGCGCCGAACCCGTGGAGACGGCAGGCGATGCCCGGCGTGTGACGATGCGTCTTGCGGTGGCGGAGAACGCATGGCTCGAATACGAGTACCTTATATATAATAAGCAGGCTCCGGAGCGCGATTACCTCGTGGATTTCAACGTCCGGCTGGTGAACATGGCCCCGCAGATGGCCAACCAGACTTCGATCGGCATCGACTGGTCGAATGTCTCGTACCAGAACGAGAAGGGTTTCCAGAACGAAAACATGTACACGACGCT
>ENA-OPKP01000216-OPKP01000216.1-human-gut-metagenome-genome-assembly--contig:-NODE-216-length-11928-cov-2.605576_pt1 | contig 11928 bp, 9 predicted proteins | sample MGYA00241785_ERZ501697 | MGnify/ENA primary metagenome ERZ501697 (study PRJEB25962, sample SAMEA2042191) | human gut metagenome | biome: human gut; feature: human-associated habitat; material: faeces...
GGGCCGAGGTCGATGATGTGGTCGGCGACCTTGATGACGTCGAGGTTGTGCTCGATGACGAGCACGGTATTGCCCGCGTCGGCAAGGAGCTGCAAAATGTCGATCAGACGGTGGACGTCGGCCATATGCAGACCGGTCGTCGGCTCGTCGAGGATATAGATGGTGCGGCCGGTGGCGCGGCGGGAAAGCTCCGTCGCCAGCTTGACGCGCTGGGCCTCGCCGCCGGAAAGCGTGGTGGAGCTTTGGCCGAGCTTGATATAGCCGAGGCCCACGTCCACGAGCGTCTGCACCTTCTGCCAGATCTTCGGCAGATTTTCGAAGAAGCCGAGCGCCTCCTCCGCCGTCATGTCAAGCACGTCGGCGATGTTTTTGCCCTTGTAGAGCACCTCCAGCGTCTCGCGGTTGTAGCGTCTGCCGCGGCAGACCTCGCACGGGACGTACACGTCGGCAAGGAAGTGCATTTCGATCTTCACAAGGCCGTCGCCGCCGCAGGCCTCGCAGCGGCCGCCCTTGACGTTGAAGGAGAAGCGGCCGGGGCCGTAGCCGCGCGTGCGGGCGTCGGAGGTGGAGGCGAACAGGTCGCGGATGTCGTTGAAAAGGCCGGTGTATGTCGCGGGATTCGAGCGCGGCGTCCGTCCGATGGGGCTCTGGTCGATGCCGACGACCTTGTCGAGATGCTCAAGGCCCTCGATGGAATCGAATTTACCGGGCCGCGTCCGCGCGTGGTTCAGCGCGCCAGCGAGCTTTTTATAGAGGATTTCGTTCACAAGGCTGGATTTTCCGGAGCCGGAGACGCCGGTGATGCAGGTGAAGGTGCCAAGCGGGATCTCTACATCGATGTGCCGCAGATTATTTTCCGCCGCGCCGCGCACGATCAGGCTCTTCCCGTTTCCCTTGCGCCGTTCCGCAGGCACGGGGATCTTTTTGACGCCGGACAGATACTGGCCGGTGACGGAGCGCGGGCAGTTTATGATATCCTGCACGGAGCCTGCCGCGACGATCTCGCCGCCGTGGACGCCCGCGCCGGGGCCGACGTCCACGATGTAGTCGGCGGCGCGCATGGTGTCCTCGTCGTGCTCGACGACCAGAACGGTGTTGCCGAGGTCGCGCAGCTGCCGAAGCGTGGCCAGAAGCTTGTCATTGTCGCGCTGGTGCAGGCCGATGGACGGCTCGTCGAGAATATAGAGTACGCCCATCAGGCTGGAGCCGATCTGCGTCGCCAGACGGATGCGCTGGCTTTCGCCGCCGGAGAGCGTCGCCGCCGCGCGCGAAAGCGTCAGATAGCGCAGGCCGACCGCCTGCAAAAAGCCGAGGCGCGACCGGATCTCGCGCAGGATCTGTTCGGCAATGACGGCCATGCTGCCCTCGAGCGTCAGCCGGTTCATGAAATCCAGCTCGTCGGAGATGGGCATGGCGCAGAAATCCATGATGTTCATGCCGCCGACCGTCACGGCCAGCGAAACGTCGCTCAGACGCCTGCCGCGGCATTTGGGACACGGGCGCTCCGCCATGCATTCCTCCAGCTCCTTGTGCATGGCCTCGGACTGCGTCTCGGCATATCGCCGGGAGATGTTGTTGAGTACGCCCTCAAAGGGCCGCTCCAGCACGCCGCGCCCGTTGGCGCGCTCGTAGTAGATCGTCAGATTTTCCTTGCCCGTGCCGTAGAGGATAGCGTCGAGTGCGGTTTTCGGCAGATCGCGGATGGGCTCGGTCAGGGAGAAGTGATATTTTTTGCCGAGCGCCTCAAAATACATCCGGGCGATGGAATCATCCTTGACGTTGTTGTAGCCGGAGGCCTGAATCGCGCCCTGCAAAATGGATTTGGAGTCGTCCGGAATGATGAGTGCCGGGTCGGCGACGAGCTGTGTGCCGAGGCCCGTGCAGACCGGGCAGGCGCCGTAGGGGTTGTTGAACGAGAACATGCGCGGCGAAAGCTCCGGCAGGGAAACGCCGCATTCCTCGCAGGCGTAGTTCTGGGAGAACATCGTGTCGCGGTCGCCGTCCAGCTCATTGAGAATGACCAGACCGCCGGAGAGATTGGCCGCCGTCTCGACGGAGTCGGTCAGACGGCGCGCCAGATCGGGCTTCATCATCAGCCGGTCCACAATGACCTCAATGTGGTGCTTTTTGTTCTTGTCGAGCGAAATTTCCTCCGAAAGCTCGTAGATGCTGCCGTCCACGCGGACGCGCGCATAGCCGCCGCGCCGGGCGTCCTCAAAGACCTTCTGATGCTCGCCCTTTTTCCCGCGCACGACCGGCGCGAGGATCTGGAACTTCGTCCGCTCCGGCAGCTGCATGATCTGATCGACGATCTGATCGACCGACTGCCGCCGGATCTCCTTTCCGCACTTCGGGCAGTGCGGCGTGCCGCAGCGCGCCCACAGCAGGCGGAGGTAGTCGTAAATTTCCGTTACGGTGCCGACCGTGGAGCGCGGGTTTTTGCTGGTGGTTTTCTGGTCGATGGAGATGGCGGGAGAAAGGCCGTCGATGGAATCGACGTCCGGCTTGTCCATCTGGCCGAGGAACATCCGCGCATAGCTCGAAAGCGACTCGACGTAGCGCCGCTGGCCCTCGGCATAGATCGTATCAAAGGCAAGAGAGGACTTGCCGGAGCCGGAGAGGCCCGTCAGCACGACCAGCTTGTCGCGCGGGATCTCCAGCGAAACATTTTTCAGATTGTTGACGCGCGCACCCCGCACGCGAATGGTATCCTGCATATTTGATCTCCTCTTTGCGCGTTCCGCGCGAAATTCGTCATTCCATTATACCATGAAGCGGCGGATTCTACAACTTGTTTTTTCAAACAAAAGTTTCTGCATTCGAAAAATCAGGCGCGGCTTATTGTAAGTTCAGAAAAATCTGATATAATAAGAAAAAAGCGAGAGAAAAAGAGGTTTTGTATGCGAAATTTCCTGAAACTGGTCTTTAACCGCGTCGTGATCGTGTCGCTCTCCATCCTGCTTCAAATCATCGTCCTGCTGGCGTGCGTGATCTGGCTGAAGGACTATAGGAGCTGGATCAACGTGGCACTGAGTGTGCTTTCATGGGCAACGGTGATCTACATCATGTCCGACCGGCGCAACCCATCCTATAAGATCGCGTGGATCGTGCTGATACTGGCGTTTCCGGTGGCCGGTATCACGATCTATCTGCTGTTCGGCGGCAACAAGGCATCGAGCCGTGAGAACCGGAAAATGAAGCGCATCAGCCGCGAGACGCTCAGCAGCCTGCCGCAGGAGGAAAGCGTCATGCGCGCGCTGATGGCGCGGCCGGACGCGGCCTGCAACCACGCGCGCTATCTGGCCAACACATCGCACTATCCGATCTACGACAACTCCGCCGCAGAATATTACCACATCGGCGAGGACTGCTTCGCGCAGATGTGCAAGGACCTGGAAAAGGCGGAGCACTATATTTTTCTGGAATACTTCATCCTCAACGAGGGAAAAATGTGGGACACCATTCTGGAGATCCTCAGCCGAAAGGCGGCGGAGGGCGTGGATGTGCGCGTCCTGTACGACGATTTCGGCTGCATCATGCGCCTGCCGGCGGATTATCCGCTCCGGCTGCGGAGGCTGGGCATTCAGGCCCATGCCTTCAAGCCGTTCCTGCCGGTGCTGTCCAGCCGCCTCAATAACCGCGACCACCGCAAGCTCATGCTGATCGACGGAACGGTCGGCTATACCGGCGGCATCAATCTGGCGGACGAATACATCAACATCGGCTCCAAATTCGGCCACTGGAAGGACTGCGGCGTCCGCATCGAGGGCGAGGCGGTCTGGTCGATGGTGGTCATGTTCCTGACGATGTGGGACTATGTGGACAAGCTCGAGGAGGACCTTGCGGCCTTCCGTCCGCTCTACGGCGAGCCGCCCGCGAACGCCGGGGGCTATTTGCAGCCGTTTGCCGACAGTCCGCTCGACTATGAGGACGTCGGCGCGACGGCGTTCAGCAGCCTGATCCAGAGCGCGCGGGAGCGGGTCTGGATCATGACGCCGTATCTCATTCTGGACGATAAAATGGCGACCGCGCTCTGCAACGCGGCAAAGACGGGCGTGGATGTGCGCATCATCACGCCGGGTATCCCGGACAAGCGCTATGTCTACATCGTCACGCGCGCCAACTATGACCAGCTGCTGGCGGCGGGCGTCCGGATTTTCGAATACACACCCGGCTTCGTCCATTCGAAGGTCTGCTTCGCGGACGGGCTTTACGCCGTGGTCGGGACGGTCAATCTCGACTTCCGAAGCCTGTATCTGCACTTTGAGAACGCGGTCTATCTCTACGACTGTGCGGCTGTTGGACAGGTCCAGCGCGACTTTGAGGATACCTTCCCACGCTGCCGGGAGGTCACGCTTGCAAGAATGCGGCACAAGGGCTTCCTCCGACGGCTTGTGCAGACCATTCTGAGACTGTTTTCGCCGCTGATGTGAGGAGGATGGAGTATGGAGCTATTGAACCAGATCGCCGCGTACCGTCCCTGCTGTGAGCAGGAGGAGACCGACCGGCGGCTCATTCTGCAATACGCGGAGATTTTTGACGACCTGTTTACGCGCCAAAATGAGATGGCGCATTTTACGGCGTCCGCGTGGATCGTGACGCCGGACCGCAGCCATGCGCTGATGGCGTATCACAATCTGTACGATTCCTGGGCGTGGCTCGGCGGCCATGCCGACGGCGAACAGGATCTGCTTTCGGTGGCGCTGCGGGAAGCGCGGGAGGAATCCGGCGTGGCGCATGTGCGCCCGGTCTCGGAGGAGATCTACTCTCTGGAGATCCTGCCGGTCACGCAGCATGTCAAGCGCGGGAAATTCGTTTCCGCGCACCTGCATCTCAATCTGACCTACCTTCTGGAGGCGGACGCGCACGACGCGCTCCGCTGCAAGCCGGACGAGAACAGCGGCGTGCGCTGGTTCCGGCCGGACGAGGTCTGCGCGGCGGTCTCGGAGCCGCCGATGCGCGTGATCTATCAGAAGCTGATGGACAAGCTGAAAACGTTCTGAATATGCAGGCTGCCTCCGTATCGGAAGATACGGAGGCGGTTTTTCTTTGATTTGAACGGGAATGGTGTATTTACTCCGAAAGAGCCTTTGTGTCTGCGGCCTCAGTCTCGGGCGCGTCCGGGCGGAGGGTCAGGAGCGTGTCGATCAGCTGCGTGACCGTGCCCATTTCCTCGGCAAAGCGCCGACGGAGGACGGCAACGTCCGTGACGCGGCGGTCGGGAGCCAGCAGCTCCCGTTCCGACGCGACGCACAGGCAGACGGTATCCTCCGCTGGGAAGGAGACGTGCCCGCCGCCCAGCAGCTCGCTGAGCCTGCGGAGCGCCTCGGCGGCTGCGTCCGGAAGCAGCTCGAGCGCGTCCTCCGAGGCCTCGGAGGAAAGCTCCGCCGGAAGCGGAAAGCCGAGGCGGCAGCGCAGGCAGTACCCCTGAAAAACAGGCTCTGCGCCCTTGGCGGGGTCGGAAAGGCGGATATTGCTCAACTCGAACGACGTGCCCTGATAGGCGGCGGAGACGAGCGCGCTGCCCTGAACGGCGTCGAATTCCGGCAGCGGCAGGCCGCTTTCCAGAAGCGTTTCCCGCGAAAGACAGCCGGAGGGCTGATAGCGGACGTCCTCAAACGTCTCGTTCAGGACGCCGGAGGCGAGGATCCACGGCGCAAGCGCGCGCATCTCCTTCTTGATGCGGTAGCGCATGGATTCTCCGGTGAGCAGCACCAGCGCACCCGCGAGCGCGTAGGGAACTTTGAAGAAAAGCACGGAGGGCAGCATGACGATCGTTCCGAAAATGGAAATGACCGTGGCGAGGATAAAGGTACGGCGCAGCTTGTGATATTTTTCGGTCAGCTCCTCCGTGGTGAGCGGAGCGGTCTGCTGTTCTTTCATGAAATGCCTCCCGCGTGAGAATTTTCAGAGTCTCCGGCGGATGTGCCGGGGCAGTGCTTTCAGGATACCACAGTTTTTCCGCAAAGTAAAGCCGTCCGGCGGGCGGGGCCGGCAACGAAAAGCGCGGATTGCGAAAGAAAACGGAGGCCCGTGCCCGCCCGGCCGTTTTAGCCGGAGCAAAGGCATGGGCCTTTGCTATGCCTCCAGAAACATGCGGAACGCCGTCGGCAGCGCGACGTCCTGGCGGAAGCGCTCCGGCCCGGCCCACTCGAACGCGGGACACTCCGAGGCGCATTCGATGGTATAGCCGGTCATTTTCCAGCGGATGTGCGTAAAAATGTGCGTTTTCTCCGATGCCCTGACAAGCTCGCGCGGATGCGCGTCCCAGCGCGCCGCCTGCGTAAGCGCCTCCTGCGCGGAAAGAAGCCCGTCCACGTTCGGAAGCTCCCACAGACCGGCGAGAAGTCCGGCCGCCGGGCGGCGGCGGACGGCGATCTTTTCGCCGCAGCGGAGGATGAAAACGGTCTTTTCCTCCGCACGCTTTTCCTTTTTTGGCGCTTTGACCGGACGCAGGAGCTGCGTCCCGCGCGCGAGGGCAAGGCAGTGCGCCCGGAGCGGGCAAAGCGTACACTGCGGCTGCGTGTTCGGGCCGCAGAGCGTCGCGCCAAGCTCCATCAGGCTCTGCGTGAATTCGCAGCAGTGTCCGGCGGGATAGATCTCGCGCAGCCGCGCGGCGTATTCCTTTTTTACGGCGGCGTCCGTCACCGGCGAGGGATCGTCCGCCACGCGCGAGAGCACGCGCAGCACGTTCCCGTCCACGGCAGGCTCCGGCTGGTCGAAGCAGATCGAGGCGACGGCCCCGGCCGTGTAGTCCCCGACGCCCGGAAGGGCGCGTATCTTCTCATATTCCTGCGGAAAAACGCCGCCGTATTCCGAGACGATCACCTGCGCCGCCTTTTGCAGATTCCGCATCCGGCTGTAATAGCCGAGGCCCTCCCAGAGCTTCGCCAGCCGGTCGGGCGGGCAGGCGGCCAGCGCGGAAATGTCCGGCAGCTCCGCGAGAAAGCGGAGGTAATAGCCCCGGACGGCCTCCACGCGCGTCTGCTGAAGCATGACCTCCGAGAGCCAGACGTGATACGGCTCGCGGTCGCGCCGCCACGGCAGGTCGCGGTGTCCCGCCGCATACCAGCCGAGAAGCAGCTCCGGCAGCTCCTTCGGAAGCTTTTCCATGACGCGCACCTCCCTTCGTTTTCGGCTATTGTACCGCGCTCTTGCGCAGTTTGTCAAACCTGTGTCATTTTTCAGAAAAAGCAGATGCAAAATGGGCGGCGCTGTATTATAATGTGAGTATTCCATCCGGGAGGTGCGTTTTGACAAGGCTATCGGAAAAAAGGCTGTTCCTGCTCGACATGGACGGCACGATCTATCTCAGCGAGACTCTTTTTGACGGCACGCTCGATTTTCTGCGCCATGTGCGAGAAAGCGGCGGGCGGTATCTTTTTCTGACGAACAATTCCTCGCGCGGCACCGACGCCTACGTTGCAAAGCTGGCGCGGCTCGGGATCGAGGCTTCGGCGGAGGACTTTCTGACCTCGGCGGACGCGACGATCGACTATCTGAAAAAAACCTATGACGACGCGCTTTACTACGTCTGCGGAACGGAATCCCTCAAAGGCCAGCTCCGCGCGGCGGGGCTGCGCGTGTCGGACACGCTGACGGATGAAATATCCGTGCTGCTGCTCGGCTACGATACGGAGCTGACCTACCGGAAGCTGGAGGACAGCTGCATCCTGCTCGGGCGCGGCGTCGATTACATCGCCACGCACCCGGATCTGGTCTGCCCGACGTGGTACGGCTCCGCACCGGACTGCGGGAGCGTGATCGAGATGCTGCATACGGCCACGGGCCGCCGCCCGCTTGTGATCGGCAAGCCGCAGCCGGAGATGGTCCGGCTGGCGCTTGAAAGGACCGGACTTGCGGAAAAGGACGCCTGCCTGATCGGCGACCGCGTCTACACCGACATTGCCTGCGGCGTCAACGCCGGGATCGATACGGTGTTCGTCCTCTCCGGCGAGGGCGTGCCGTCCGATATTGAAAAGTACCATGTGCAGCCCACATGGATCATGCAGAACATCCGCGAGGTGCTCAGCAAAATCAAAGAAGAACAGGGAGAAGGCATATGAAGCTCAACAACAAGCGTACCATTCTCGTCGGTCTGGCGTTTTTGTCCATCTGCGCGTTCTGGCAGATGCATGACAATGTGATCCCGCTCATTCTGACCAAGACCTTCCACATGAACGAGACCTACTCCGGTGTGATCATGGCGGCGGACAACATTCTCGCGCTGTTCCTGCTGCCGTTTTTCGGCTCGCTTTCCGACCGGACAAGCACGAAGCTCGGCAAGCGGATGCCGTTCATCCTGTTCGGCACGGGCTGCGCGGTCATTCTGATGAATCTGCTGCCGCTGCTGGACAACAGCTACGCGGCGGAGCCGTCGCCGCTGAAGCTGGCGTCGTTCGTGATCGTGCTGGCGCTGCTGCTCATCGCCATGGGCACCTACCGCAGCCCGGCGGTCGCGCTGATGCCGGACGTTACGCCCAAGCCGCTGCGTTCGCGCGCAAACGCGATCATCAATCTGATGGGTGCGGTCGGCGGTGTGTTCTATCTGGCCTTTGCCGCCGTCCTGTATCCCAACAGCAAGGTCAAGGCGCTGGAGGAAGCCGGGAAGCATGTGGATTATCAGCCGCTGTTCCTGATCGTCTCTGCGGTCATGTTCCTTGCGGTCGGCATTCTCTTCCTGACGATCCGGGAACGGAAGCTGACGGAGGAGAACCAGGCGCTCGAGGCCCAGCACCCCGAGTGGAATCTCGCGGTGGACGACGGAAGCGGCAACGAGGCGCTCCCGAAGCCGGTCAAGCGGAGCCTTGCGTTCCTGCTGGCGTCCATTGCGCTCTGGTTTATCGGCTATAACGGCGTGACGACGTGGTTCTCCACCTATGTGGACGTGGTCATGGGACAGGGCCTCGGCGGCGCGTCGCAGTGCCTGCTGATTGCAACCGTCGGCGCCGTCGTCTCCTACATCCCCATCGGCGCGCTGGCTGCGAAGATTGGGCGGAAGCGCACCATCCAGATCGGTATCGTGCTGCTGGCGGCCTGCTTTGCGATGGGCTATGTGCTGACGACCATGTATACCACCATCACGCCCGTGATGTTCGTCGTTTTCGCGCTGGTCGGCTTTGCGTGGGCGGCGATCAACGTCAACTCCCTCCCGATGGTCGTGGAGATGTGCAAGGGCTCGGACATCGGCAAATTTACCGGCTATTACTACACCGCGTCCATGGCCGCGCAGGTCGTTACGCCGGTGCTGGCCGGTACGCTGATGCGTCAGATCGATTACCGCGTGCTCTTCCCGTATGCGGCGCTGTTTGTCGCGCTGTCGTTCGTGACGATGCTGTTCGTCCGGCATGGCGACGTCAAGGCCGCGGCCAAGAAGGGCCTCGAGGCGTTTGAGGATATGGAGGACTGATTTTTCATGAAAAAGCACTCTGTTTTGAAGGCTGCGGCGCTGACCGCCGCGGCGTATACCGTTTCGCTGCGCGGACGGACGAAGCACCCGGATCTGGAGATCCTGCGCCGTTACCGCTTTGCACACCGGGGCTATCACGACAAGCCTGTCGTGCCGGAAAACTCCCTGCCCGCCTTCCGGCGCGCCATCGAGCATGGCTGGGGCGCGGAGCTGGACGTGCATCTGATGAAGGACGGCACGCTGGCCGTCATCCACGATTCGAGCCTCCTGCGGACGGCGGGCGCAGACGTGCAGATCGAGGATCTGACACGCGAGGAGCTGGAAAACTACCGTCTCGAGGGCACCGACGAGCGCATTCCGCTGTTTGACGAGGTGCTGGCGCTGTTTGAAAACACGACGCCGCTCATCATCGAGCTGAAGGCCGCGAACGGCAATCATTTTGCGCTGTCCAAGGCCGTCTGCGAACGGCTCGACTCCTACAAGGGCGTTTTCTGCATCGAGTCCTTCGACCCGATGGTCGTCGCGGACGTGCGCGAGCTTCGGCCCGGCATCTGCAGGGGCCAGCTGGCGGAAAACTTCCTGAAGGACAAGGGCGCGCTCGACCCGGTGCGCTCGGTGCTGGCAACGGGGCTGATCGGAAACGCGCTGGGAAAGCCGGACTTCATCGCCTTCAAATTTGAGGATCGCAGCTGCATCAGCAACGCTCTCTGCCTCAAGCTCTGGGGCATTCAGGGCGTGGCGTGGACCATCCGCTCGAAGCACGATCTGCTGACGGCGGAGGCCGAGGGACTTATCCCGATCTTCGAAAAATTCGACCCGGAGGCGTAAAAATGCGCCCACGGCGGCAAAAGCATCCCCCGGGGAGGCTTGCGCGGCGGCGGGAGCGTCCGCTAAAATAGGCATGTTAAGCGATCCGGCGACATAGTATCAGGCAGCACCGTATTGGGGGAAATGCGGTGCTGCACCCTAAGCATATCGGCCCCCTGCCGTGCGCGGCGGAGCCTTTGAACGCCTGCGCTTTCGCGGAAAGCGATCCCGCGCGGGCGGCGTTTGTTGACATTCCTTGTGTTTGCTGCTATGATGGGGCGGTAAAAGCGAAAAAGGAGGAATTCCTATGAAAAAATCCTGGAAATACGGACTGATCGGCGCGGCCGCCGCGCTGGCCGCCGTGCTGCTTCCCTATGAGATCGACCGCAATGACGACGGCGAGTTCAGCTACAATTCGCTGCTGCTGGGCGTCTACCGCAGAAAGCGTTCCGACGGCGAGCACGCCACGGCTGTGACGCTTTTCAACGCGCCCGCCCTCACCGACGAGAGCCGGAAGGCGCGCGAAGCCGCCGTCCGCCATGTGATCGAGGCGGCTGCGGAGCAGGAGCTGTTCGCCGACGAGGACGATCCCACCGAGGGCGCGGCCTCCGCACCGGCGGCAGCGCCGGTGACAGAGGAAACGCCTGCCGTACCGGTGGAGGAAGCCCCGGCGGAGCCTGACGAGGAGCCGGAAACGCCTGCGGAGATGTGCGCCGAGACGGAGGAAGCATCCGCCGAGACGCAGGAGCAGTCCGCTGCGGAGGCCCCCGAGGCGCAGGAGCCTGCCGGCGAGGAAGCCGCCGCGCAGGAAGAGGCGTAAAGGAAAACAGGTACCGCCGGTTATCCGGCGGCGCCGGCATAACGCAAGGCCCGTTCCCATTCTGGGAACGGGCTTTCTGTGTAAGTTTACAAATTCGTCATGCCTCCCACCCCTCGCTTATGGTAAACTATCATAAGAGGAGGGAAGCAGCCCAATGAACATCTTATTCTTTCTGACGCCCAAGGCCATGTGCTCCTACGTCGATGCCGGGGCGACGCTCCGGCAGGCGATGGAACGCATGGAGAAATCCGGCTTTTCCGCGCTTCCGGTTCTGGAATCGGACGGAAGCTATGCGGGCGTACTGACCGAGGGCGACCTTCTGTGGGCGCTGAAGGGCATGTGCGCCACGGATATCCGTCAGACCGAGACGCATTACATCCGGGAGCTTACGCCGCGCCGCGTGATCCATCCCGTCAAGGTCGATACCCGCGTGGAGGATCTGATCTCCGTCGCCGCAGAGCAGAATTTTGTCCCCGTGATCGACGACAAGAACGATTTCATCGGGATCGTCACCCGAAGCCGCATCCTGCGCTACTGTCAGGAAGCCTATTTTGCAAAAACTGCGCAAAAAATTTCCTGAGCATGTTTAAGCCCCGCTGAAGCTGGCGATACTTTTCAGCGGAGGTGCAAGAAATGCAAAACAACGAACGATCCAACTCCGGCGCGTTCCGGAAATTCTTTCAGGAAAAGGGCTACTACATAGTCCTGTTCCTGTGCATTGCTGCAGTCGGAATTTCGGGCTATATTTTTGTCAGAAGCGCAATTTCGGAAAAGAATTCCCTGAACGATGAAACGCTTTCCGTCGCCACGACCACCACGGTGCCGTCCGCGCCGGAGAGCAGCAAGCCAATCAAGCCCGCCGCGCAGGCGGAGGACTCCGCCGTCACCCCCG
>ENA-OPKP01000240-OPKP01000240.1-human-gut-metagenome-genome-assembly--contig:-NODE-240-length-11430-cov-3.387516_pt1 | contig 11430 bp, 15 predicted proteins | sample MGYA00241785_ERZ501697 | MGnify/ENA primary metagenome ERZ501697 (study PRJEB25962, sample SAMEA2042191) | human gut metagenome | biome: human gut; feature: human-associated habitat; material: faeces...
CCCGCCAGGCATGGTGGTTGTGACCCGCTTGCAGGAACGTATCCAGCTCCTGCTCGTTCAGCACCTGCATCGGCTTGTAGTTGGATTTCGGCACAGTTGCGTTCTCAGTCGGATTTTTCGGAATGATGTGCGCCTGCACCGCAGCCTTCATTGCGCCGTGCAGCATCGTGTGGATGTGCCGCACGGTCGAGTCGGAGAGGTGCTTGCTGCCCTCGGCATCCTCGCGCACGCGCCCGCCGTTTTTCAGCCGCCGGTACATCCGCTGCACATCCTGCGTCGTGATGAGCGAAACCTGCTTGCCGCCGAGCTGCGGCTTGATGTAGTTTTCGATATAATTGCGGTAGCCTTCCAGCGTGCCCGACCGGATCGTGCCGTCCTTGTATTCCGCGAGCCAGCGGTCCAGCCACTCGCCCAGCGTCATGCGGCTGTCCTCGGCCAGCTCCACGTCCTGATAGCATTCGATGCTCTGGTGCAGCTTTTCCGTCAGCGCTTTCTGCGTCTTCGCGTAGACGTGCCGGAAGATCGGGTCGCCGTTTGCCTTGTGCCCCACAACGATGCGCCCTTCCCAGCGCCCATCGTCGCGCTTCCTGACCATCCCGTCTCCGGATGGCCGCCGTTTTCCCATATGCAGGACTCCTTTCCTTTATGGCTTTTCTCTAACAACTACCACGCAGGAGACAGAATAGCTATCTCCCGCGTGGAGAGTTACCAGAAAATTATCATTTGTGTTCTCTTTGTCTATGGCGGTGCAGGTTTTGAACCGCGCTACCAGCCCATCGACATGGTATTAATCGTCTGCTTCTGCTCGTGATCGTCCGCCTTGTGTCCGGCAGCCATACGCATCCGACGCAGCTTGGCAAGCCGCTTGCGGTCGATCTGGACACCGCAGCTTTGCGGCGCAGGAGCGCTGCTCTGAAAGATCTTTCCCATGTGATAGAGCAGCCGCGTTGCCGAGAGCAGAAGGTTCGGCGGCTCCGGACGTTCGATGCGATCCATGAAAAATCCTGCATAGTCGTGTCCCTGCGCCTGCGCTTTCTGAAACCAGTCGTAGGCAGCGTCCTTGTCCTGCGGCATGCTGTCGCCGCTGAGATAGAGTTTTCCCAGCAGGTACTGCGCATAGGGATTGCCCCATTCGGCAGCCATGCGCACATACTCCGCTGCGCGTTCCGGTTCTTTCGGTGCGTTCTTCCCACTGAGATATTCCTTGCCAAGCTGATAAGCGGCGTAGTCGTTTCCGCTGTCCGCCAGCGCTTCCAACTGCTTTGCAGCTTCGTCACGCTCCTCCAACGACATGGATTCATCGGTCGCCATCCCGTACCACGCACTCACCGGATACGGAATACCATAGGTCGCATTTTGCTCCGCATCCTGCTCTGCGCCTGCGTCCTCGAATGTGATCTTGTTCTGCCGCACCTGTTCTGCAACCTGAAGGACCGCATTTTTGATCTGGCGGAATTCCTTCTGCTGGGAGAGCGGCGGGCGCTGCCGCTCTTTTTCTGCGTAGAAATCATTCAGCCTGCATTGCAGCTTCCACCAGTGTCCGTAACATTCGTCCACGCTCGGCAGCAGCTCCATCTGATCGACAATGGCATCGACTTTCCGCTTGAGATCCTTCGGCAGATACCTGTAGGATTTTTTACCCTTGACGCTGCCAAGCTCCAACGCCAGTTCCCGGATCATTTGCTCTGCCTCCGGATGCTCGCAGGCGGAGTTCTGCATCTTCTGTGCAAGCGCCAGCATAGCAGACCGTGTTTCCCTTACCAGCTCGTCGCGGGATTGGCTCTTGTCCTCGTAGATGTGCAGCAGCTCCTGCTGGAAGATCTGGTTTGTCAGGACAGATTTTATTTTCCGGATACCTTCCCGGTTCAGGTACGCCTGCCCCGGCTTTTTCGACCACGCCATCATGTGGACGTGCGGGTGACCGCCCTCGTCGTGGAATGCCGCGTACCAACAAAAGTCCTCTGGCGAAATGTGCATCGCCTCTGCAATATCGTTTCGGTGCGCCCGCAGCAGCGCCCGCCATGCGTCCGCGTGATCGAACCCAAGCCGCTCCGCATCTTCGCGCCGGATCGAAATGATGTGCGTCCAGATATTCCCGGTATAACTGTTCACCTCCGCCATCGCCGCATTCAGGTCAACTGCATCTTCATCTCCGAACAGCCCATGTTCTCCCATCCGCTCCGCGCGAGGTCGGGTTGCGATGTACTTGGCATAGCCGTCAAGCTCCTGCACCTTGCTCCAGTTTTCCTCCATCGCCAGCGTGAGAAACTGCGAGGCGTTGAACTTTGTCGGGTGCGACGTGTAGTCTCCATATTCCAGAAGCGTTTTCGTATCCGGAAAATCCTTCGTCAGTTTTTCGATGAGCTGCGTCTGCCGTTTCGTCGGCGGGCGGTCGTCCGGCAAAATTTCTACCCGTTCGCGTGTCGCGATGTAGCGCAGATACCCGCCAGCCGGTTTTGCGCCGCCACCCTTGAAATACGGACTTTTGACGATCAGTCTGGCCATTCGTCAAACGGCTCCTGCACGCGAACCTTCTGCTCCAGCCGGAGCTGACCGTTGGTGCGCTTCACGTCATTGACGCTTTTTGCGCGCTGCTTCCGCAGCACCGATTCATCCAGATTCACGCACTCCGCCAGTATGCTCAGCCCCATGTCCAGCTCCACAGCCTGCTTGAACAGCAGGGATGAGAGCCGCTGCTCCAAAAGCTGCAGCCGCCCGTCAATAGCCGACTGGACCGCCCGCGGGAGCATCGTGCTTGTTCCCGCCGCCAGATGATCTGCGTAATAATTCACGGCGCGTTCCAGAAATTCGTTTTTGCTTCGGCATCCATCCTGCCGGTACCAATGCTCCAGCTTTTCCGCTGTCTCCGGCGACATCCGAAAATTCAGTCTGTTTTCTTCCTTGCTCATAATCCTCCAATCTGCGGCGTGGCACGCCGGAATCCCTTGAAGCATCTGCATTTGTGGGCTTCCTGACGCCAGCCGCGCGTAATTTCCTCCAAACAGGCGCCAATCGCAGCGCCTGCGCAACCCCTTGATACAGTCCGCACTGCGGGCTGTTGTGAACAGGAAAAGCGTCGGTTCCGACGCCATCCGTTTATCCTGCTTTCTCGCCGCGGCGTCCAAAATCGCCAAATTCTTCCCATTTTGGCGTGTTCCACGTTTGCCGCATTTCCTCTTTCGACTGAACCCGCTGCGCTGGGCTTCGGTCGAATTTTCTGTTCTCCCGCACGGCGGCGCAACGTCCGGTTTTGGGTTTCCGGTGGGTACGCGCCCGGCTGTGCCCGGAAAATCGGACACAGCCGCAGCACGCGGCTCACGCGGGCGGACAGGCGTTTTTCTGCTGCGCCTGTTGGAACGCTTCCAACCGCTTTCGGATGCGTTCCTGCTCACATTCCGCGTCCAGTTTTGCAAGCTTTTGCTCGTAAAACTGCTGGATAGAAAACTGAATGGGCAGGAGCGTGTACAAAAGGCTCCCATTTTGCTTTCGGCCGTCCTGCGTGATGATGCTTGTGTGCTCCGTCTGAATTAGCCCTCGTTCGACCAGCTCGGTCACATATTTGCGTACCGTGTTTGGACTCATATTGACGGCATTTCCAATCGTCCGGTAACTCGCATGGCACTGATATGTCGTCCGATCCTCAATGTACATCAGGTAGCTGTAGACCGCCAATGCGCCCGGTGAGAGACCGAGAGCGAAAACCTCATTTGGCAGAGGAAAGTAGTTTTTAATCGGATCACGCGATGTGAAATACTTATTCTTCATGTGCGCCTCCCGTCTGCCGTTCTACCCAGAGGCGGAACTGCTCTTTCGGTACGACAAGCCGGCTGCCGATCCGCAGCGACGGAAAGCCGTCCTCATGCAGAAGTTCGTAGGCGCTCGACGGCGATACGCCCAGCGTGCGGGAGACAAGCTGCGCATTGAGAAACAGCGGCAGCTCGTCAAAATTTTTGATGCTTGATGTGTTCAATGTCTTTTTTTACCTCCATCTGATTTTAGAAATTTCAGAGAAAAAACTTGCGTTTCGGAGGTCCCTCTGTTAGACTGAACACAGTTGCAGTCCGTGTTTTCCGAAACGCGGCGCGCCGTCCGACTGTTGCAGCAGCCGGACGGTTTTTTCTTTTCCTGTTACCATCCTCCATACCCGTTCCTGTCCTGCGGCCTTTTGTTGACGCACACGGCGTTGGCTTCGCCTTGGTATGCTGGCTGCTTTTGCAGCGTCGCGGCATACTTCCCCGGCGAGTATCGTCTTTGGAGATGGGTGTGAAATTTTCAAGGTACAAAGCAACTTTTCGTTGACAAGCTGTCTATGTGATGCTAGACTATGATAAAATAATTTAGACAGCTTTCCGGTTTTAGGGTAACATAGAGCTATATATTTGTAAAGACTATTGCATTTATAATTTACAATTAGTCCATATTTGAGGTGAGAGCTATGTGGTATGCAAAGATGTATTTCTCCGGTGAGAAGGAGTTCTTTGAAAATGATGCGTTCGGAATGCAGGGGCTGCCGTCCAAGCAGCTGGAACTTCCGTTTTTGGAAAGTCTGCTGACGTTTCTGGAACTGGACGAAAAAGAAATCACGCCGATGCTGGAACGCATCAGCGTGAATTGGGAACACTTCGTCGAAAGCAGTGACCTCGGAGCGCATACAGCCGCGATGGTGGAGTTGGGTATGCTGGCTGAGAAGCACATTTACTTTCGCCTTTTATATACGCGCAGCTTCGGCTGTTTTTCCGTAAATGGCTACGATCAAGCGGAGATTCAGGCGATTGCTTTGGACTTAAAGGAGTTTGCAAAGCAGTTTTCAGAGACAAGGAAGCAGGTCGAGAAGTTTTTGGAATGTGTGCTGGACGTGGATTCCGCCGGGCGTGAACCGCAGAAACAGGCGGCGAAAAACTATCATCACGACCAGCCGAGAGATCCGGAGCTGTTCCGATTTAAGCCGATCCCGCTGAGCTTTGAACCGGTCGAGCCGGGTCGCTGCGCGCCTGTTTTGTACTCGTCCGCCGTGCGGGATATGATCGACTATTCGCTGCGAAGCTGCGTCGAGCGCGGCGTGACCGTGCGCCGCTGCAAAAACTGCGGTCGCTGGTTCCCGCAGACTGGACGTGTGAGCGCGGAGTACTGCGAGCGCCCGGTAAAGTACGGTGAGCAGCGCTGCCGCGAGATCGGCGCGTTCCGGCAGTGGACGAAAAAACAGACCGAAGACCCGATTTTCAAGGCGTACCGCAAGGAGTACAAAAAGCGCTTCGCGTGGATCAAGGCCGGTCGCATCACCGACGAGCAGTTTTATGCGTGGAGCGAGAAAGCCCGAGAAGAAAAGAAAAAATGCGACCGCGAGATCATCTCGCTGGAGGAATTCCAGCAGTGGCTCCGCGACTCCAAAATATAAAATTACGCGGTCGGTGGATGCACCGGCCGCGTATTCTTTGTCTATAGCGGAGCAGGAATTGAACTGTACGCTTGCTCCATATTTTTAACTCTTATTCAACCCAAACGGTTCATAGGTCAGCAGTTTTTTCTTCCAAAGTGTTTCTGCATCAATGATCTGTTCCTTAGACATGGCTTTCGACAAAACCTGCAGCACCGAGAACTGCAGATCATGACAGCTATGCTTTTGGGCGTTGAAATGCTCAATCATTCCCTTATTATTTCCGTGACCACCAGTGACAGCATAGACAGACCAGCGTCCCAATAAGCCATCGTAGCCATACGTCGAACCAACATATCTGTCACCGGTTTTGATATCTACGATCAAATAAACTGCATTGACAGAGGACATAGCGGTTTGCCACAACTTATAATCCGTATCGTTTTCAATTACTTCTTTTAACTCGTCAAAGGATAGGATGAGGCTTTCAAAGCCGACAAAAGGTTTCTGATTCTTTGACGCAATCTCTACGATGGGTTTATCTGTCACAGCCTTCTGATGCCACATCCGGGTCGATTTTCCCCAGTCAATGACCAGCTTTCCCTCGTATTCCTTCAGCAAGTCCACATATTCCAAATCATAAAATGCCATCTCGCCACGATACTCTTTTGCCTCACACGCAGGCAATCCAACCGGGCATACATCCGGCGCATCAGGCACAGAGCCATTGACGCGATAGCAGGAATGTAGTCTCGCATATGTACCGCCATCGCTGATAAACGTGATCCAGTAGGAATAACCTTTGCTGAATTCCTTTTTCTGGTGCTGTGTATATTCATATGCCATACCAGCTTCATAGCATTCCCTGAATCGTTCGTCGGACAACGCATGACGAATCAGCTTGACATTCTTCGGGTCAAGTCCCACTTTCATCAAAACATCCGAAAAATTTAGAATCGCCATGGCATTTACCCCTTATTTCATTCTGAATTCTGCCCGGTCAGAGATTTTTCCCAATCGCACCAGCCGCGCGGCTAAGCTGCCCTCCGAGCGTTTGAAGTAGGCACACATTTCCTTCCTGCTGCCTCCAGCATCGAACATCTGGCAGAGGACCGCGTCGTCTGCATCGTTCCAGGGTTTGCCCGCATTTTCGGGCTGCGGCTTCGGCGGCTTTCCTGGAAGCGCCTTCAGAACACAGTGAAATGCCCGAATGATTTCAGCCTTGTTGCACACATGATCCTCCGGCAGAACCTCGCCCGTCAGCGGATCAACGCCGTCTGCCAAGCCGGATAACAGTTCTTTTGCTCGTTGTAGATCCATAAAATAGCCTCCTAGCCATTCTCCCACTCATCCCACGCTTCGTCCTCGTCCTCATACCAATCTTGGTTATCTGCCCAGAGGTCTTCGGGATTGTCATAGTCATCCCGGAGGCTTCCGGAATTGCTGCCGCCGGACATACTCGTCGGGACGTGAGCGGGGACAAGTCCGGCGTAATCGGTATAACTGTCCGACAGCGGTATCTGCAGCTGCACTTGCTGTATCCGATTAACGTTGTTGTTTAAATAAAAGTTTCGCACTCTCCTTTTCAAGAGCCTCTTTGAATTGCGGACCTTCTCCGCAAAACAGAATGCGGAACATACTTTCCAAAACAGCATCGTCCCCGCCCATAACATCATCAGGCTTTACTTCTTTCGGCAGTTTAATCTCCATGATTGGCATATCAATCTGTTTAACGCGCCATGCATTAATACGTTGTTGAAGTTTAAGTAACTTGACAATCATTTGAATGTCTTGTTCATCTAATCCATTTCCTATTTCTTTCAGCAACTCATGCACGAGGGTATTACGCCTTTTTCGTATAGAGAAGATCAATTCATTTTCTTCCTCAGAAATAACATAATGCTCTTGCAACCACTTTAAGGACCCACGAAGCGCTTTCGCATCCTCATTTTTCTTACTGCCTAATATTTCTTTTTTATAAATTTTTCTTTCGCGCTTTGCAGATACAAGAGAGTGTTTTAAATGAGTACACGGTTTTTCCCCATTTTCGATTCTCTTTTCAAGGCACTGAATATATGCATCATCGATGCTTAAGAATAACTGCCCATTTAAGACACAGTCATGTGCATAAAACTCTTTGACTGTGGAAATCACAACATCCTCAAAGTGTTCATACAAAAGAATGAAATATGCAGCTATTTTAATATTTGAGAGCAGCGTTTCCTCTTGAAAGAGATTATCAATTCCAGACATTTTAGCCCACCTTATCCATTTCATAAATGAACTGCACAATTGTCGTGAAGTTTGTAGAAAACACGGCTGCAAAAACTTTAATCAACTTTTCCGTTTATCAAAATTGCCTAGAAACTGCAGCGCCATTTCAATATTTTTATATAATTATACCACATTCATCAGAGCCGTTCAAGATGCCGCTAAGAATGAAATGCTTATGTGAGCAAAGAGGAGTTTTGTCTTTAATTATTCCATGCAATTTTCACACTCCGTAAACTGCCTTAATAGCAATCTGCATTCAAAAAAATGAACACAGGAGGCGTTGCAGAAATGTTTTCTACAGCGCCTTCTGTTGTTTCTCTATATGCGTGCTACAATTCCTTTTGCCGCAGCAAAACCGCTGCGCAGACGCGGTCGGCGATCAGGCCGCGGTCGCGCGGCGCGTAGTATTCCAACAGTGGACGCAGCATTTCCATCAGTTCTTCCCGGCGGAAACGCTGAATCTGAAGCTGCCTGCCGTAAAGCGTCTGAGCCGTGTGCATTTGACGATTGAATGTTGTGCCGAACGGCCTGGCGCGCAGATCACGGATGAGCGCCTCCGGTGTAATGTCCATGGGCGAAAACTGCGTATTGGACAGCAGCCCTGCGCCCTGATCAAAAAACGGACAGTAGTCATATCGACCATCCTGCTCAATCACAGCAATGTTATTGAGATGCCGGTCATCGTTCAGCACCAGCGCGTCGATTTCAAACAGCATTGTCAGGTATCGCGGGAATTCTGAGAGATTTGTGATCTCGGCCGTTCTTTCTGCCAGATACGTAATTCGCTTTTTATCGCTGGACAGACCTTCTAATTCTTCTTTGAGGGAGTGTCCCAAGTGCTGCCGGTACAGATGCGCAAGCGTTACGGTGGATTGCCCGTGCCGCAAGAAATTCTCGCTGCTGCATCCAGTACGATCTCGGCCATGAACGTGCAGCCGCTCCATTTGATATCGCGTAAAGCGGAATGGCGTATCCTGCTCCAAGCGGCTGCGAGCCAAAAGCAGAGACGTGAACGTTTCTGCAAGTGCTTCATATCCGAACTGGTCGAGTTTGTACCAGCGTCCATGCTCCAGCCATTTTTCCTGATTGCCCTTGGAGGAAGTTTCCGCAATTTTTTCATTGCTCACAAGTCGAATTGTCATTTCAGCACCTCCACACGAATCCACTGCTGATCCTCCGCCATGCGTCCCTCTGTTTTCCGAATGATCTCTAGTGGATCATATTCTTCAACGCCGATGGTCTCCAAATACTCTCGCAGCCCGCCTCTTGTGCGCGGAATGCAGCGTTCCGCTAAAAAGAATTGAAAATCAGCCCATGTGGGCGCATGATTGTTGCCGAATGCTGTCTTGAGAACACGGTCGGTGTAGTTTTCAAAGCAGAGCGTCTGATCGTTTGGATCGGCAAGGATCGTGGTGCAGAGTGTATCGCCGTTGTAATATGACAGTTTCAGAAGCGTGTGTCCCTCTGCGTGCTTTTGCGTCAGAAACTCGTCCATGTTCAGCCGCTTACGGATCGTGATCGCGGTGCCATCAAAAGAAAGTTCAACGCTGCGCTCTTGCCCTGTAATACCGATCTGCTTCGCCCATGACGACGGTAACGCTAGTTTGTAGGTCTGTGCCCCCTTGCCGGATGTACCGCCGGATGCGTGTATAATGATATTTCCCTGTCGCTGTTCCACAATGCTCACCTCATTATAATTATATATTATTCGTACCGAATAGTCAACTTTATGTTCTGGAGAGATTTCTGCTGACGCTTGTTTTATATCGCAAAAGACCAGTTGAGCCTTCCTCGTTTCTCTGCTACAATAAGAAAAAATGCGCCGGAGGTTTTCCCATGATCCGTGAAATCTGCAAAGACGAATTCTTTTTATCTCAAAAGTCAGAACCTGCCACGGCTGACGATTTGGCAATTGTGCAGGATTTATTGGACACGCTGGCCGCGCACAAGGGTGGCTGCGTGGGCATGGCGGCGAATATGATTGGCGTCAACAAGCGCATCATCGCGTTCGACAACATTGGTACATACATGGTCATGTTCAATCCCGTGATCGTCAAAAAATCCGCGCCCTATGACGCGGAGGAGGGCTGCCTGTCCCTGACTGGCACGCGGAAAACAAAGCGTTATCAGACCATCAAGGTGCAGTGGCAGAATGAGCAGTTCCAGACGCGCATTAAAACGTTCACCGGCTGGGCAGCGCAGATCATTCAGCATGAAATTGACCATTGTGAGGGGATTTTGATATGATTTTGTACTTTTCCGGCACTGGAAACAGCAAATATGTCGCCAAGCGAATCGCAGATGCGCTGGGCGATGCGCTTGTGAATCTGAACGACCGCATCAAAGCCAGTGACACTTCGTCCGTCGAAGCCGACGAACGGCTGATTATCGTCACGCCAACTTACGCTTGGCGCATTCCGCGCGTCGTGCGCGACTGGCTTCGGAAAACGGAACTGCGCGGCGCGAAGCGGTCATGGTTCGTCATGACCTGCGGCAGTGAGATCGGCAATGCTGACAAATATAACCGTGACCTCTGCGTGGAAAAGGGGCTTGTCTGCATGGGTACGGCGCAGATCGTCATGCCAGAGAACTACATTGCGATGTTCTCCGCGCCGCAGGCGGACAAAGCGCGGGAAATCGTCGCCAAGGCCGAACCAAATATCGACTGCGTCATCGCGTCAATTCAGAGCAATCAACCGTTTGCGCCGACACGGAACAATCTCTACGACCGCCTCATGAGCGGCCCGGTCAATCCGATTTTCTACAAATTCTTCGTCAAAGCGGACGCCTTTACCGCGTCAAGCGCCTGCATCGGCTGCGGGCAGTGCGCGAAACGCTGTCCGATGAACAATGTCGCGCTGAAAGACGGCAAGCCGGTTTGGGGCAGGAATTGCACGCACTGCATGGCGTGCATCTGCTACTGTCCGGTCAGCGCGATCGAGTACGGCAAAAAGAGCGTTGGACAGCCGAGGTATCACTTTGAGGCGCTGTAAAGAGAAATTTCACAGAAAATAGTCAACGATAGGGGAGGGGTCTTATATGCTGCTTGCCATTCATCTTGTCATGACCGGATCATTCGTTCTGCTGGGCGTTGTGTTTGCGTCCGGGAAAGGAACCGGACTGATTGCCGGTTATAACACGGCCACCGCCGAGGAGAAAGCAAACTACGACAAAAAGAAGCTTTGCAAGGCCATGTCGCGGCTGATGTTCGCGCTGGCCGGGTGCTGGCTGGTCATTGCGTCGAGCGAGGTTTTCAAGGAAATCGCTCTGCTGTGGATCGGGCTGGCGCTGTTTCTTGTCATTAGTGTTTTTGGGGCTGTGTATGTAAACAGAGGATGTAAAGTCAGACCATGATACGAAAATTCGAAACTCAGGATCTGGGCACGGTCATGCAGATCTGGCTGCACGGCAATCTGAACGCCCATGCGTTTATCCCGGCGAGCTTTTGGGAAGCGCATTTTGAGATGGTGCGCGATATGCTCCCGCAGGCGGAGCTCTATGTCCACGAAAATGAGGCCCCCCGGCAAATCGACGGCTTCATCGGTCTGACGGAGAACCACATTGAGGGGATTTTCGTTGCAAAAGCTGCGCGTTCCAAGGGCATTGGCAAAGCACTGCTGGAGTATGCGAAGTCGCGCAAACCGTATTTGACGCTGAGCGTCTACCAGAAAAACGAGCGTGCAATTGCGTTTTACCGGCGTGAGCAATTCGTCGTGCAGTCGGAAGGGATAATGTACAATAAGTTGCGCAAATTGAAAACCGCATAAAAGAAGACATAGCTT
>ENA-OPKP01000255-OPKP01000255.1-human-gut-metagenome-genome-assembly--contig:-NODE-255-length-11167-cov-4.714273_pt1 | contig 11167 bp, 13 predicted proteins | sample MGYA00241785_ERZ501697 | MGnify/ENA primary metagenome ERZ501697 (study PRJEB25962, sample SAMEA2042191) | human gut metagenome | biome: human gut; feature: human-associated habitat; material: faeces...
TGCCGTCCGCTGCCGAATATACGGACAAACAGTACCGCCGCTATTCCGACGAACCGCTCAATCCCCGTATCGTGAATCCGGTATTGCAAGGCAGTACGCTCATCGCCACGATAGACCGTATGCCTTGTACCATCCAGCTCACGCCGACCGTCGCGGAGGCTTACCGTGCAGGGGCATTGCCGCTGAACACGCTGGCGAACGCCGTGCTTGCCAAGAGCGACCAGTTGCGCCATATCGCTTCGCAGAATTACGATGACGGACAGCGGGAAACGGTCGTGCGTACACGGGGCATCCAATAATTCCATGAACAATAAAAGCATGATGATATGAAAGAAAAGTCGCAAATCGAGAAGAAAGCCGAGGCAAGGCAGGCGGAACTGCTGTCTGCCGCACTGAGCGGGGCGTCGAACGCTGGCGGCCATTGGCTCAACGTATCGGGCAAGGGATTTCCCCGGCTCTATCCGCAAGGGGTCTCGGCCAGCCCGTTCAATGCCCTCTTTATGGCCTTGCATTCGGACAATAACGGATGCAAGACCAACCTGTTCACGCTTTACAGTGAAACCAAGGTACGGGGTGCTGCGGTGCGGGAGCATGAGCAGGGCGTACCGTTCCTGTTCTATAACTGGAACAAGTATGTCAACCGGAACAATCCGGATGAGACCATCGACCGTACCGCCTATCTCCAATTGGACGAAGAGCATAAGGCACAGTTCAAGGGTGTCCACAACCGGGAGATCCGCACGCTTTTCAATATCGACCAGACGACGTTGCCCTACGTTGACAAGCCGGCTTACGAGGATGCGGTAAAGCAGGATGGCAGTGTTCAGGAAAGAGGATATACCGAGGCGGACAACCGCAGGTTGCGCACCCGGTTCAACGACTTTCTATTGAAGATGCGGGACAACCTCGTTCCCGTGCGCTCGGACGGTAGCGGAGTTCCTCATTACGAGACGGACAAAGATGCGGTCTATATGCCGCGTCAAAAGGATTTTGAACATTACCACGATTATATGCAGGAAGCCTTGCGGCAGATCGTGAGTGCTACGGGGCATCAACAGCGGCTCGCCCGTGAAGGCATGGTCATGAAGAACGGCGTGGCCCCGTCGGAGGATGCGGTAAAATATGAAAGGTTGGTCGTGGAACTGGCTTCGGGTATCAAGATGCTGGAACTGGGACTGCCCGCGCGTCTGTCCGATGCAAGCCTGAAGACGGTGGATTACTGGTGCCGGGAGTTCAAGGAAAATCCGTGTATGATGGACGCTCTCGAAAGCGACGTGAACAATGCGCTTGATGTTATCCGAAAAGCGGAACGGGGCGAGAAAATTGAGTACGCCACCCTGCGAAACAGACGGCAGACCACGACCATGCAGGAACAGATGCCCAAGCATTACTTTGTGGCGAATGAAATCCGCCAGCACCCGGACAAAGCGGCGAAAAGCATCGTCCTCGTCATAGACCGGGAGGCAAAATCGGCAGATGTCATTTTGCCGGCAGGAGCTTCGACCGAGGCGAACAACGAGATTCCCGGCATGAACAAGGGACGTATCGAACGGGCATTGCAGAAAGAGGGTATCGAGCAGGTGCGTTTCTATAATACTGACGGTGCATTGGGCTACAGACCCGATGACAGCTATTTCAATGAAAAAATGGTGACACTGGCCCGGTTAAGAAACTACACGTTGGAAAAGCTCTCCACGCTGGACGTGTCGGAGGCGGTCAGACGGGCGAATGAGGTCGGGTTCGATGCCGTGCAGATGATTCAGGACGACAAGAACCGTTGGGCACTCTATATCAAACCGGAAAACAAGGAGGGGTACAGCGTCTATCCCGACAAGGAGGATGTGAACCGTTTTTTCTCCACGCTCAAGCAGGCGATGGACAACATCGACAAGGTACGGATGGAGCTGGCGCACAAGTATTATGCGCTGGCGGAAACACAACCCGACCTGAAAGTGGACCTGTTCAGCAGCGGGGCGCAGGACATTGACCTGAACCGGATTCAGCGGGTGTCCGTGTTCAAGACCAAACAAGAAGGGACTCTGTGCGTGGCGACCATTGACGGAAAGAAATTACAACCCCGAAGCGTCACCCGGCAACAATGGCAACGCATGTGGGTGGCGGAGGACCGTGCCAAATACAAATGCCATCTGGCGGCCACGCTTTTCGCCGACGTACTGCGCAAAGGACAGACGCAGGAAGAGAGTGCCGGAAAGAAACAAGGAGAAGAGGATACCCAGCAGCAGGATAAAGACAAGAATCCTAAACAAACCGCCGGGGAAGCCCAGAAAGCCGGTTCATCCCTAAAAGAGTTGTCCATAAAAGATATGCCGGAACAACTGTATGGCAAGTATGAGCAAATCAAAGAAGAACAACCGGAAGCGGTCGTCCTTTTCAAACATGGGAACAACTATTATGCTTCCATGTATGATGCGGAGACCATTGCGAACGAACTGAACCTGCCTCCGAGCAAAGAACGCGTTCCGTATGATGCAAACAAAATCATATTGGTATTCGAGCATGACAATGAGGAAACAAGGCAGCAAATTCATGCGCTACGGGCATACGTGATGGATTGTGACGGTATGTCCAAGGCACAGCAAAACGGGCCTGCAGAAACAACCGACGAAGAGAACGAACAACGTCCAACCATGAGGAGGTAGAAATATGGCAAACAAGAATCAAGAATATACGGAACAATATGCAGACTATGCGATGGAACAGATGCGGCGGTACGGCATTCCGGCCTCCGTGACGCTGGCACAGGGCATACTGGAAAGTTCCAACGGACAGAGCCGTTTGGCGCAGAATGAGAACAACCACTTCGGTATCAAGGCCACGCCCGAATGGATTGCCGAGGGTGGCCGGTACAGCCTGTATTCCGATGACAAGCCGAACGAGAAGTTCTGCAGTTACGACAGTGTGGGCGATTCGTATGAGCATCACTCACGCTTCCTGAAAGAGAACAACCGCTATGCCCGTTGTTTCTCGCTCTCTCCCGACGACTACAAAGGCTGGACGCTGGGGCTCGAAAAGGCGGGCTATGCCACGGGCGGGCATTATGCCGACAGTCTGCAACGTATCATCGAGCAGAACGGGCTGCAAAAGTACGACCGTCAGGTCATGCAGGAGATGGAAGCGCAGGGAAAGCGGTTCGGTGTGGAAGAGAACCCGCTCCGGGAAGCCGGAAATGCAGTGGACTATTCGTTTCCGGTGGAACGGAAAGAGTTTCTTTTCGTCACCTCACCGTTCGGTATGCGGCAAGACACCAAGGACGGGACAAAACGAATGCACACAGGCATGGACATCCGATGTAACAACGGCGATGCAGTGCTGGCGACGGAACAAGGCGGCAAGGTCGTCGCTGTCGGAAACAAATCGCTCACGGTGGAATACCCCCGTGCGGACGGCTGCAAAATACAGTGTACCTACAAAAACCTCGGCGAGGTATTCGTGAGAACCGATGATACAGTACAGGCCGGAAATCGGCTCGGTAAATCGGGCAAGAGCGGGGAACACCTGCATTTCAGTGTCCGGCAAATTCATGCGGACGGTACGCAACGGGACGTCGATCCGGCAGCGTATCTGGCTGAAATCGCACAAAAGGGCAACATCAAACAACAAGTGTTGCATAACGGCAACGACCTGTTCGCCAAATATAAAAGTCCGGAGAATGCCAAGGAAAACCTTTCACCCGATGCATGGATGAAAAAACTGCTCTCCTCGGAGGACAGCGGCGTGGGACTGTCAGGGTGTAGCGACCCTATCGTGGAGATGGCCATGACCGCTTTTACCTCCCTGATGTTGCTGGCGACGCAAATCGACAGCAAAAACGAGGAAGAACAAAAGGCGGCCATTTCCGAGGCGATGGACCGCCGGGAAATCGACCTGACATCGCTGTTGCCCGGCATGAAAAGTTGCGACCTCGTGATCGGGGAAAACGGGCGGGCTGTCCTGCAAGCGGACAACGGAAGCGTCCAGGTATCGCGGGAACTGACCTCTGCCGAGTTAAGCCGCCTGTCGGTGACGCTTAACGACGGTTCTCTTTCGGAAGAAGCCAAACGACTGCGTGTGACTGGACTGTTGAACACGGTCATCCTCTCGGAGGCAGCCTCGCTGAATTTCGAGCAGGGAATGGCCGAGCAACGGGGACAGACGGAAATCCTGAAACGATAAAATCCGAAAGCCATGATAAAACGCGTGATGATACGGTTATGCGGGTATCTATTCGGACTATCCGTCTGCGTCCTGCACATTCTGCTCTGTTACCTGCTGCTGGGCTGGGTGACAACGCTCGTCGTCATGGGGGTGCAGTTGCTGATTGCAGCAGGATTCATCTACATAAGGATACGTGCTCCTGATTAGGGCCGCCACCAGTCTGTTCAACTTCAATTCATAGGACCCTGTTTGTCAGATGGTATATGTGTATCATTAAAAGACAAAAGCAAAATGATTAAATGTAATGTTACGGTATGCGGCACGATAGGCCGCAATGCTTCGGCGAGAACAAACAAGGAAGGAAATTCGTTTCTGTCTTTTCCGCTACGTGTCACGATTCCGGACCGAGACGGTCAAAACGAAGTTATCGAAATCAGTGTCAGCAAAGACGGCTCCCAAGAGGAGGCATCAGGTTATCGGAACGGTTCGCACGTGGAGATTACAGGAACGCTGTTTCTGAAACGCAGGGGTGACAAACTCTATTTCAACCTTTTTGCAGACCGTATCGATCCGGTTGCCTCAGACACGGCGGATTTTCTCAAAGGAGATATGGCATTTCGCGGTAAAGTGGGCAAAAATATCGAGGAACGGAAAGACAGGAACGACAAACCCTAAACGATGTTCTCGGCATTCAGCATCAAGAAGGTCGATGAGAATTTCGAGTACCAGTGGGTGCGCTTCTTCTGCTTCGACAGGCAACGCGAAGAGTGGTTGCAACCGGGTGTCAAGGTAGAGGCCAAGGGCGAACTGACGGTCTCGGTACATAACGGGAAGCCGGACATCTCCTGCCGAGTGGAAGAATTGATGCAATATGTTCCCGAATCGGATAACTCCAATCAGTAGCAGTCATGGCCGGTTATAGAAAGCGAAATACAGAGGGACCGAACAGCGAGGATAAGGCGCTGGACCTCTTTGCCGAGATGATGATCGAGAAAATCGAAAGCATCCAGAAAGATTGGCACAAGCCGTGGTTTACCGAGGGTGTACTGCAATGGCCGCGTAACCTGTCGGGGCGCGAGTACAACGGTATGAACGCCCTGATGCTGCTCCTGCATTGTGAGAACGAAGGGTACAAGATTCCCCGTTTCTGTACGTTCGACTGCGTGCAGCGGCTCAACAAACCCGGTAAGGACGGACAAGAACTGCCAAGGGTATCTGTGCTGAAAGGCGAGAAATCCTTTCCCGTGATGCTGACCACATTCACCTGCATACACAAGGAGACAAAGGAAAAAATCAAGTATGACGATTACAAGAAGCTCTCCGACGAGGAGAAGGCGCAATACAACGTCTATCCCAAAATGCAGGTGTTCCGGGTGTTCAATGTCGCCCAGACCAACTTGCGGGAGGCACGACCGGAGTTGTGGGAGCAGTTGGAGGTAGAGAACGGGAAAAGGATCGAAAACGGCGAACATTTCAGTTTCGCGCCCGTCGATACGATGATTCGGGATAACCTTTGGATTTGTCCTATCAAACCGAGACATCAGGACGAAGCATACTACTCGATTACGAGAAACGAGATAATCGTGCCCGAAAAAGAACAGTTCCAGTCCGGAGAAGCCTTTTACGGAACGCTGTTTCATGAAATGGTCCACTCCACCGGCGCCGAGGGTGTTCTCGACCGCCTCCAGCCGACATCTTTCGGCTCGAAAGAGTATGCCCGCGAGGAACTGGTGGCCGAACTCGGCAGTGCACTGATCGCACAACGCTATGGCATGACCAAGCATATCAAGGAAGACAGTTGCGCATACCTCAAAGGGTGGCTCGATGAATTGAAGGAATCGCCACAGTTTATCAAGACGACGCTTCTGGACGTGAAAAGGGCTTCGTCAATCGTTACTCAAAAGGTGGATAAGATTGCACAGGAGTTGGAACAAAATGTTACTGAAGAGCAAGAGAACAAACACTCGACCAAGGAACGTATCTTTTACGCATCGGTGGCTTATCTCCAATCCACCGATGACACGACGCAACTGGACGAATTGAAGGACAAAGGCGACTACAAGGGATTGCTGGCACTCGCCAAGGAGTATTACGACGGCAACGGTATGGACGAGCAGCATACATTCGCTTCTCCCCTCCAGAACCGGGGAGATGATCTGCTAATCGAGGATAAAGACTTTGCCGTAGTGTACAACGGAAGTGTCGGGGGCACTTACGACATCATGCTGAAGTACACGGAACAGGAGGTGCGAGACCATATCCGGCGTTACGGAACCGACCGCGCCAGCGATGATGTGAAAGAGGTGGCCAAGGATATGGCGGCGGAAGAGTTTGATGTCCTGAAACATCAGAAACTCCCGATGTTCGAGATGCCGAACGGAAAACATCTGTTCGTCTGGTATAACAGGGAAACCGACACGCTCAATGCCGGACCGTTTACCGGTACGGATATACCCGACAGACACCGCTTCGCTTACAACCATTGTCTGTCGATGGAAGCCAACCTGCAAAGCGTGAACGAGAAACTGGAGGGTATGGAAGAATACCAGGCCGAAGTGCAAGAGGAAAGCTACATCAGCGGTCTGCACCGATAACGGAAACGAGTGTGAGGTGGCGTTGAAGTGAAGCCACCTCACATTCTTATACATTACATTAAGACAACAGTTTGTCAATCATTGACTGTAGCTGTGACATATCGCAATATTGATTGATACCACCAGTATAATCCTTTACGTGCCGGGCAGTCCGTATCAGGAACGAATCAAGTTCTATCTTTACCCCACCGTCCATCCGCGCATCCGAAGAATGGCTTATGTACACGAATTTACCGTTACGCTCAATAAAGCAACTTGTAAGGTAATGCCCCTTGCTCTCGGCTACAACTGCCGCATCCACGGCTTTTGCATATTTGGATATTTCACTCAACAACGCCGTTTGGAAGTTATTGTATTCCTTTGATACATAATTCCCTGCATCTGCAAGGACAGAAGATTGCCATTTGGTATAAAAAGTCTGTGTCATATTCTTTCAATTCTAATTCTGTAAATAAATTAGGCACATAGCAATAAAAGCATTGAATTTATAGTATTCAATTAACGACATTTAAGCAATTACCATGATGTTTTCAGAGACCAAAGTTACGGAGATTTATCGTATAGCAGATGATTTTTGCAAAGAAATTGCTCAATTTCAGGGAAAATATATGGTTGAATGAATATTCCATGCCCCGCTCCTTTAATACAACTTTATTTCCAACTCCCTTTCTACCATAACAACATACTGTTTTTTGAAAGAAGCCCGCCATTGATGTATGTTTTTCAAAGACGGGCAACTGGCTATATTTGAATTATACTCACGTTAAATAGCTTTCCCAGTTCTCTTTGTCGATAGTTAATTTGTTCATTTCCCAATCGTATTCCACTTCCGGCATATCAGCATAAGGGAAATACACGGTATAGCCTATCTGTCCGTAGGAGCAATGTAATGGTATGACGCAAATATCCTGACCACAGTAAGGTTGTGGCGTACAATATTTCTTCCAATCAAAACGGCCTGCAATTATATTGCAGCAGAGTAATTTTAGAGCCATTATACCTTTCCAACTCTGAAAATCCGTCTTACAACTTGTCCTTTCCATAATGAATATCATTTAATGTGCTATGTTATAATAAATTTCGGGTTCGCTCGATACATTGTAGATGTAATTGCCACAACGTACCAAAAGGGCGTTTTTGCCATAATACAGTTCTTTCATTCCGGTGATGCTTCCTGTCTTGTGGAAATTTGGAAAGCGGCTTATTCCTGTCCTTTCCGCATCTTTTGTGTAAAGTGTTTTCATTCTCATGCTATTGCTTTTTTTTATGTTTCATACAGGGTTTCTATCATTTTCTCGGCTTCTTCCATATCGGTTACGATGTCTTTGATGTGGTAGGGCGCACCGTTTTTGCCGTGCCCGTCATTGCCTATCCACAGGTAGGTTTCATAGTCGGGGTCGAAGCCTTCGTAGAAATTTTCCAATTCACACAGAAACCTGTCGAAATCCCCGTCTTTCATTTCAACAGAGACGTTGAAATCCTGCCCTTTGGGCGTATATTGCTGAAAATCGAACACCACTCTATTTTCGTACTTCGTTGTCGATGCTTGCCAGCCCAATCCTGTGGCTACTGCGATAATTTGTTCTGTTGTTGTCATCGTTTCGTTTTTTTATTTCCCTTTGTTCCGAGCTTTTCAGCCCGCCGCAGGGTCGGTTTTTATGTGCGATACCCGACGGCGGAAGCAAGAACCGCAAACAAGGAACCGCCGATGAAATTTTATGAAATACCGGGATCTGTGATTTCGGAAAGTTTTCGTCAAATTTCAGCAAGGTAGCTCTGCGATACTTGGTCAGCCGTTCGTCCGCCGTACCTTTGCACGGTAAAAACAGCCTGTGGCGGTGACGGGCTTCGAGGAAATGATAATCCGACGGTATAAAAGGGAGAAGCAAACTATAAACGTCCTGCCTGCTCATGGCATATAAATGGCTGATTGGGCTATTCAAGTGAAGATAGCTGCCTACAAAAGTATGCGGCAACGGCCGGAATATAAACAACCACCTGTCCCGATTGGCAGGTGGTTGACCGACAGCAGCCGGTATCAGGCGGTCATACGTTTTCGGACAAGTGCGATGTTCTTATGCACAAGGTTCATAATCCGTTTATGGTATTTCGTATTTTTGTTACACAGCCCTCTCGACTGCAGCACCTTGAATGTTTCGAGGCTCAACTCTACGGTCTCGACCCTCTTGTTTTCTATCCGTGCGGAGAATACCAGCGTATTCGGCTTGAGGTAATACTCGCACTGTCCTACGCAGTGATGCAACGCATTGCCCTCGTCGTAGTAGGCTTCCACGCTGTCCAGCACACGGACGACTATCGTCCCGTCCGTGAACTCCAGACCGAAGAACTTGCCTTTCAACTCCCTGAAACGTGCCTCGTTTTCCCTTGCCCGTTTCATCTGCTCCATGCGTTTTTTCTGCTCTTGGAGAATACGCACCTTGTTCTGGTACTTGTCGTGTTCGGCTTTCAAATCGGCAGGGCAAACATAGTGGGCGTTGTGCAAGTCTTTGCCGCACCTGTCGAGCATACGGAGATAATCTGTCCATATTCCCATGTCTTTTATCCGATACTTCTGGCGTAACACGATTTTGTAGGACGGCCAACAGAAATCCAAATCCTGCGGGTGGTCTATAAAATACTTGAGGTCGCGTTTGCGTCCGCTTTTGAGTATCGTTTCCACACGGCTGTCAGACAGCAGAGCTTTCATCAGCTTTTGCGGGGCGATGTCGGCGAACGAACCTTTCAAACCATTGCGTCGTAATTTCGGAATAGATGTATATCTCGGATAAACGTAACAATCCGCAATATATTTATAAACATAGTTGTCGTTCCGCAGTTCCAATCCCGACCCGTACAGAAAACAATCCAAGTAACGTCCCATTGCCCGTTGTAAGGCCGTCAGAGCAGTTTTACCGTTCTCGTCCAACCAATACCTGGCCACTTCGCACACGTCCGTCCGAGCTTTCCGGCTCTTGTGATAATAAACGGTCATTCTGAAAATCCGCTGTACCTGAAATCCGTCCTGTGTGGTGATGACGGAAAAATAACTTTTCTCGTCCGTCTTGCGGCAAAGCGTGTCTTTGAGCGTCAGTTTGGCATGGCAGTTCGGACAATGGCAATGTTTAGTTTTCGTCTCGTTCCACCGATACCCGCAATCGAGGCAGGTCGTTTGTCCGCTGGGCGTGCGAAAAGCGTAATGTCCGACGGTATGACGGAACGCCCATTCTGTTTGCTTCTCCGTGATAGGCAGTAACCGCCTGTTGGCGGCTACTACCTTATGTTGGAATTTCGTTCGTGCTTTCATGGTCAGAAATCGAAAAGTGAAAGTTCTGTTTGGTTGCTCTGTGCGGCTTTGGCAGTCGGCTTCGGCTTGCTGTGGCGTTGCTGTATCTTGCGCATTTCTTCCTCCTGATAGGCTTTCAGCGCCTCCTTTCGTGCCTGTGCCTTTTCTTCTTCGGTCAGTTCTACTTTGTGGTTGACCACGACACCGCAGCTAATGGGGTTTCCTACGTCGATGTTGTCTTCATCATAGTAATGAATGGCGAGCGACCACACCTCGTCGTCAGTCATTCCGCAACAGCCGCTTGCCTTTACTTGATTGAGAATAAACGTGATACAATCGTCCAAGTTCTTGTTTTCTTTGGCATAGGAGACAGCAAAAAGTTCGTCTGTCTGCGCCCTGCCGTCCAAGTATTCCTTGATAGTCTGTTTGAAATGTTCCGTACCTTTCATCGTTTTGCATTTTGAGGTTAAAAATGATAGTCGATAACACCGCCGATATAGAGTAGCGTGCCGGGTTCAAATTCGCATACCTGCCGCAGGAACTCGTAGGATTGCTCGGCGTGGGATTGCAATCCCTCTTCGTCCATGTAGAACCAGTAGGCGGTATCGAGCGGGTTTTTCAGAAATTTTTCAAGCTGATAGACCGGGCCAATCCATTCCTGTACGCTTTCGGGGGTAATGGCTTCCGCCCTGCTTCGAATGTCTGCGACAAACTCTTCTCTCCATTGTGCCGCACCGCCATTGTAGCGTATGGTATCGTCGGAAACAAGTTCGAACATGCCTTTGGGCAGAATGTTGTTTACCAAGTTGTCGATATGGTACTGGCGTTCTTCGTCGTCAATCTCGGCACAATAATCGAAAAAGCTGTCATCGCCTTGCATGAGGGTGTCCTCGTTCATGTAGTCGTCCTTGTCCACTCGTGTTCGAGTAATTTGAAAAATCTTGCTGTGCATAACCTTGAATTTTAATTTGTTGAACTTGCTTTTCTTTTCCCTCCCTTCGGAAGCCTTTCGGCTTTCCTTGCCGGGAGAGATTTTACATGCAAGCCAGACAGCGGGGAAAGGACGGAAAGGCAAGCAAACGGCCGGGAATTTCACGGAATACCCAACCCGACAGGCACGGCATGTCGGGGAACT
>ENA-OPKP01000259-OPKP01000259.1-human-gut-metagenome-genome-assembly--contig:-NODE-259-length-11074-cov-2.964425_pt1 | contig 11074 bp, 7 predicted proteins | sample MGYA00241785_ERZ501697 | MGnify/ENA primary metagenome ERZ501697 (study PRJEB25962, sample SAMEA2042191) | human gut metagenome | biome: human gut; feature: human-associated habitat; material: faeces...
GGCGGGGCCCCCGGGGCCGGCATCGGACTGCCGATGGCCCGCTCCTTGGCCCAGCTGCACAAGGGGCATCTGTTCCTCGACACGGCGGCTCCGGGCAATTCGTTCGTGCTGACCCTCCCGCTCGTACAAGAGCAATACATCAATCTTCAGGAACAGGCGGAAACGCTCGCGGAACTCCCCGGCGAAGAGACCGAAATGCTGCTGGCCGACCCGCAGGAGCCGACCGAGACCGCCTCGTCGGAACAGGACTATTCGGTACTGCTCGTCGAGGACAACGCCGCCATACAGCAGTATCTCGCCGGCCGCCTGCGCAGGGAATGCGTGGTGCTGACCGCCTCCAACGGCGCCGAAGCCCTCGAAATCCTGCACAATCAGGCCGTAGACCTCGTGGTCTCGGACATCATGATGCCCGGCATGGACGGCATGGAGCTGTGCCGCACGATGAAACGGGAGGAGAACCTGCACTCCATCCCGCTGGTCTTCCTTACGGCCAAGAACGACATGACGGCCAAGATCGAAGGGCTGCACATCGGCGCCGAAGCCTTCATCGAAAAGCCCTTTTCGTTCAGCTATCTGCGTGCCCTGATCTTCTCGATCATGGACAACCGCCGCAAGGAGCGGGAAGCCTTCATCAAACGCCCCTTCGTACCGGTTCACAACATACGCATGTCGAAGGCCGACGAGGAGTTCATCAACAGGATCATCGCGCTCATCGAAGAACACATGACCAACGAACAGCTGAACGTCGAATGGCTGTCGGAAGCGCTGCACATAAACCGTTCGAGCCTGCTGCGCAAGGTCAAGAACATCACCAACCTCTCGGTGGTGGACTTCATCCGCCTGATACGTCTGAAAAAAGCGGCCCGCATGCTGCAGGACGGGAAACACAAGATCAACGAAGTGTGCTACGCCGTAGGCATCACCTCCCCGTCGTATTTCAGCCGGCTGTTCTACAAACAGTTCGGCATGCGCCCGCGCGACTTCCAAAAGATGCACAAGCCCGAAGAACCGCAGACCGACGGCGGAGACGCCCCGAAACACGCCTGAAAACCGCCCGAAAAGCGGGAATGCATCAAAAAGACTATAGTTAGCCGAATCCTTGCTATTTGAGGCGGGGTTCCGAGCATAATTTTGCGGTATAAACTCCAAAACAAAAAACAATGCACCATCTACTGAAAGCCTGCGCGGCAGCGGTTCTCCTGCTCTGGAGCTGCAACATCACGGCCGACAACAGAAACGGCCGCTGGGAGGTCGTCACCAACTCCGACCACACCGTCACACTGCTTTGCAACGGCGATACGCTCTTGTCGCGCGCCGCTTCGACAGCACGTCTCGACGGACGGACCGTTTCGTCGCAGTCGTACCGGAAACAGCAGGTCCGCACCCGCCGCACCCAAGATCCGCTGGGCAAGGCCCTCGAAATCCGCATCCGCCATACCGACCGGGCGCTTCCTCAAATGGAAATCAGCTACCGGCTCTACGACCACGGCCGGTTCGTCACCGTGCAGTCGACGCTCTCCGATAAAAAAGGCGTATCGACCAACGGACTGACGCCCGTCGCCGCCGAAAAGCAGTCGCTGCGGCCCGGAGGTACGGCACGCGCCCTGTTCATCCCTTTCGACAACGACTGCTGGATCCGCTACGCGTCGCATCCGCTCGGCTTCGGACGCCTGACGAGCTATGAAGCGACAGCTCTCTACGACAACGACACGCGCCGGGGCTGGGTCTTCGGCTCGGTGGATCACGACCATTGGAAAAGCGCCGTGCATCTCACCTCGGAGGACGACCGCATCACGGGGATCGTCTGCGAAGCGGGCGCGGCCGACTCACTGACGCGCGACGTGAAGGAACACGGCGCACTGTACGGGCGGCGCGTTTCGTCGCCGCGCTTCCTGATAGGGTGTTTCGCCGACTGGCGGGAAGGGCTGGAGTGCTACGGCGAAGCCAACGCCGCCATAGCGCCGCCGCGGCACTGGGAACACGCCATGCCCGTAGGCTGGAACAGCTGGGGTGCGCTCCAGTTCCGGCTCAACTACGAAAACGCCTCCCAAGTGGCCGACTACCTCAGGGACCGCCTGCAAGGCAACTCGTTCCACACGGCCGACAATACGCTCTACGTCGGACTCGATTCGGGGTGGAACGCCATGAGCGAGGAGCAGCTTTCCGCGTTCACGGCTCGCTGCCGGGCCAACGGGCAGCAGGCCGGCATCTATTGGACGCCCTTCACCGACTGGGGCTGCAATCCGCGGCAGAAGATGGATCACGCGGAGCAATACACCTTCGGCGACGCCTATCTCTACGCCCACGGACAGCCGCAGAAGCTGGACGGCGCCTATGCGCTCGACCCCACCCACCCGGCCGTCGAGCAGCGGATGAAATATTTCTCGGAACTGTTCCGCCGCACGGGATTCACCTATGTGAAAATGGACTTCATGACCCACGGGGCCATGGAGGCCGACAAATGGCACAATCCGGAGATCCGGAGCGGCATCGAAGGATACAACTACGGCATGGCCCTGCTCGAAAAATATTTCGGGGACATGTACATCAACCTTTCGATCTCGCCCGTATTCCCGGCTCATTACGCCAACTCGCGACGCATAGCCTGCGATGCGTGGAACAAGATCAAGGATACGGAATATACGCTCAACGCCACCTCATACGGCTGGTGGCAGGACCGGATCTACAATTACAACGACGCCGACCACATCGTCCTGCGCGAAGCCTCCGAAGGAGAGAACCGCGCCCGCATCACATCGGGCATCATCACGGGAATCTACATCTGCGGCGACGATTTCAGTTCGGGAGGTCCCGTCGAATCGAAGAGCCGTGCGGAAAAGTTCCTGACCAATCCGCGCGTCAACGCCGCCGCGACGGGCGAAGCGTTCCGCCCGGTAGAGGGCGACGGAATCCGTTCGGAGAACCAGTTCATATCACGTCCCCGCGACGGCGTGACATACTACGCAGTCTTCAACTACAGCGACAAGGAGACCCGGCGCACGATCGACCCGCGACGCTTGGGACTCGATCCTGCGGCCGAGTACGATTTCGAGGAGCTATGGAGCGGCGAACACCTGACACTCCGCCGCCCAGCAGAAATTTCCATCCCCGGCAAAGACGTCCGCTTCTACGCCATCCGCCGTCGATAAAACCGAATAAACCACATACGATGAAAAAGCTACTGACCCTCTTGCTGACACTGCTCGCAGCCGACATTTGCGCTGCCGAAAAGCCCCTGATCCGCATCCACACCGATCAGACCGACCTCCTGTACCGTATCGACGATCAGGGACGGCTTTGCCAGAGTTATCTGGGACCGGCCTTCCGCAGCCCGGAAGACCTGCGCCTGCTTCCGGCCGGCGACGAAGCGTTCACGACGTACGGTTCGAAAAACTATTTCACCCCGGCCCTGCGCCTTACGCACAACGACGGCAACGGCTCCCTGCAGCTCGCCTACGTATCGCACGAAACCCGCTCTGCGGCAGACGGCGTCACCGAGACCAGCATCCTGCTCCGGGACGAGGCATACCCCGTCGAAGTAAAGCTGATCCTAACCGCCTTCGAACGCGAGAACGTCATCAAGAGCAGGACCGAGATCGTACACTACGAGCGCAAACCCGTCACCCTGTACGAATACGCATCGTCGATGCTTCGCCTCGGAGCCGGGAGCTACTACCTGACCGAATTTACCGGAGACTGGGCGCACGAGGTCAACAAGAGCGAGCGCAGGCTCGACTTCGGCAAGAAGGTACTCGATTCGTCGCTCGGCTCGCGGGCCAACATGTTCTGCCCTCCGCTGTTCGCCGTAACCCTCGACGGCCCGATGTCCGAAACCGAAGGGGAGGTGCTTCTGGGCACGCTGGCATGGACGGGCAATTTCCGGTTCACCTTCGAAGTGGACCAGAACAACGGCCTGCGCATCCTCTCCGGCATCAACCCCTTCGCGTCGGAATACTCCCTGCGTCCCCGTGAAATCTTCCGCACGCCGGAATTCATCTTCACCTTCAGCACCGGGGGAGCCGGAAGCGCAAGCCGCAGCCTGCACGACTGGGCGCGCCGCCACCAGCTCAAAGACGGCGGCAAGGACCGCATGACGCTGCTCAACAACTGGGAGGCGACCTATTTCGACTTCAACGAAGAAAAACTCGCTGCGCTCATGGACGACGCGGCGGAACTCGGCGTGGACATGTTCCTGCTCGACGACGGATGGTTCGGCAACAAGCATCCGCGGCACAACGACACGCAGGGACTCGGAGATTGGGACGAAACCCGCGGCAAACTGCCCGGCGGCATCGCCGGACTGGTCGAAACTGCCGAGGGCAAGGGCATCCGCTTCGGTCTCTGGATCGAACCCGAAATGGTCAATCCCCGCAGCGAGCTGTATGAAAAGCACCGCGACTGGGTATTGCGTTATCCCAACCGCGACGAAGCCTACTTCCGGAACCAGCTGGTGCTGGACCTCGCCAACCCCGAAGTGCAGGACTTCGTCTTCGGCGTCGTGGACCGTCTGATGACGGAAAATCCCGGCATCGCCTACTTCAAATGGGATTGCAACAGCCCGATCATCAACGCCCATTCGGCCTATCTGGCCGAAAAACAGTCGCACTTGTGGATCGACTACGTACGGGGCCTGTACAGCGTACTCGAACGGATCGGGGCCAAATACCCCGACCTGCCGATGATGCTCTGCTCAGGCGGCGGGGGACGCACCGACTACGGGGCGCTGCGCTACTTCACGGAATTCTGGCCCAGCGACAACACCGACCCGCTGGAGCGCATTTTCATCCAGTGGGGCTACTCCCATTTCTTCCCGCTGAAAAGCATGTGCGCACACGTGACGAATTGGAACCGCTCGACTTCGATCAAGTTCCGTACGGACGTGGCCATGATGTGCAAACTGGGCTTCGACATCATCGTCAAGGATCTGCCGGACGACGAACTGCAATTCTGCCGGCAGGCGCTCCGGAATTACAACCGGCTGAAACACACCATCCTCGACGGAGACTTCTACCGGCTCGTTTCGCCCTACGAAGGACAGCATGCGGCCATGCAGACCGTCTCGGCGGACCGGACCGGCTCCGTAGTCTTCGCCTACGACCTCAATCCGCGCTACGGGGAGCAGCTGCCCGCCGTACGGCTGACCGGACTGGACCCCGATCTGCGCTACCGCATTCGCGAAATAAACCTCATGCCGGGGCAGAATCCGCGTATCGAGCACAACGACCGCATCGTAAGCGGCGATTACCTGATGAAGGCCGGTTTGAAACTCTTCTCGACGGACCGCGCCCGCAGCGTCGTCGTCGAGCTGAAAGCCGAATGACGGGAAGCGGAAACGAAGAACCGAAAAACAGTGGAAACTCCGGATGCGCATTCGCATCCGGAGTTTTCATTTGCCCCCTTCCGAACAGATTAATGTCGTAACGGTTACCACGCAAGTTGGAGGTTCGCTTCAGGATTTTCACCTTTGCCGCCGTAAAACCCTAACGAACCTGATATGACCATAAAAACCTGCAAATTCCGCATCGGCGACGTCTATTTGTTCCATGCGACAGATCCCGGCTGCGACAGCCGAACGTCGCTATGGGGAATCGTCGGCAACCGGGACGCCGAGGACCGCATCTGTCTGGAAACCTCCTCGGCGGATCTGAGAAAGTATAATTATTGGACCTTCCTGCCCGCCGAATACCTATTTTGCAGGCTCTCCACGCGAGAGGAATTGAGAGACTTCTCTTTTAACCTGAACCGCAATTAATTGCGTAAATTTTAGTGAGCAATATCGCTCAAAAAACTAAAATTTTTTATTTTATGAGTTACAACAACTTCTACATGCGCCTGAGAGTCAAGGCGGTTCAGGAATTTGACAAAATGTATTATGAACCCGAATACAAGGCGAAATGCCACAAACGGGTTTGGGAACGGCTCGGACGTTACACCTTCGGCATTTCCTATCAGAGTTATCTGGATTATCTGAAGATGGACGTTTCGGACATTCCGCCCACGCCGTTCGAGGCCCGGCAAGCCAAACGCAAGCTGGTGGACAAACTGCTGGAGCGCGAACTTGAGCGGATGAAACGCCCCGTCCGGCCGGAAAAAACGGGGGAGTTGAAAAAAGAACCTGTAGAACAGGGGTGACGCCAACTTTTTCAGCGGCGGGGCGGGCTTTCGGGTCCGCCCCGTTTTTTCGGCCCGCGGCGTTTCAGCTTACCGGATTTCCGCCCTCCTCCCCGTCCTGCATTTCAGTCATCCTGTCCAATACCCCTGCTATGCGCTCCCCCAAGGACGCCATCACCCGCTCGTCGCAATAGCCCGACAGGTCCACTGCCGGCAGCACGTCCGCCAGCGCCATCGCCGTCAGTTTGGAACTCAGCACCGTCAGATAGATCAGCGGAATATACGGGGGCCTGCTTATCCCGTCGGCCCGCACCGTGATCCGCTGCTGCGGAACTGCCAGACGCCCCGGTTTCCGGCCTTTCTCCCCGGCGTTCCAGAGCACGTTTTCCTCGGCCTGCGTGACGTAGAGATTGAACGACGTCTCGTTCACATACTCCGCCCGGTCGGCCCATAGATCGACGCCGCAATCGTCGGCCGACGCTTCGGTCTCGACGCCGCAGTCGGGCATGTCGCACATGATCGCCCGGATGATGATGTTCTTGTCGCTTAGCTCCGCCGACCGCAGTTTGCTCAGTGCCGCGGTGCAGATGCCCACCTGCGTTATGTAATAATGGTTGATGGCCCGCAGGGTTTTCTCGAATTCGGGGTCCTCTTCGTTCATCGCGTGGTTTTGGGGTTGAAAAAGGGGCGGCTCCGACCGAACAAGTGACGCAACTTCACTTTAGGAAGAATTCAATGCGGAGACCGCCCCGGCTGCCAGATTTCAGGGACCGCTTCCGGCGCAATGCCTGCCGGCTGCATCCGGAATGCGGGATTGTACTTGTCACTGAGAGAGTCTTATTGACGGCCGCCGCGCCGGATCGTGCGGCGTGAGGGCGTTCCCCCGCTCCCCGGCCCAAAAACGGACGCTCCGCCGCGCAGAACCTTGCGGCGGAAGCGTCCGGCCCGTATTGTGCCGGAGCAGTAAAATATAATGGGGATTTTGGGCCTTCGGGTAATTCCGGAATCGGATGCGACGGGACATTTTCTTCGGTTTTCGTTGGTGTGAATCCGCGTCCCGCAAGGGCATAAAAAAGGGGGCGCGGTGTCAGCCCCTAACGACAGGTCATAGGAAACCCGAATCAGAAAGCTGTCCTGCGCCCCAGCCACGCCCTGCCCAAATATGAGCAGGACATAACTGGGACTGACAACTATTATACCTGATTCAAACCCTCCCGAAAGAGGTTCCTATGTTTGTCGTTAGGTATAAAGAGTTGTTTACCCTTTATAGTTATGTCCGTCGGCTATGCCGAGCTATGATAATTCCTGTTCATGGTCTGTTCGGTTTCTTTTAAGTAGCACATGCTACCCCCGTCGGAAACTTTGCAGACTTTTTGCAGGAATACAAATATAGAACAAATATAAGACATTTCATGGTTCGGGCAAAGCAGTTTACCAATTTTTTTCATAATTTTGTAGTTATGAAAAAGAGCGTCAACTTCTTACCCGAAAAGAAACAAGCCGACCTGAAACAGCTTGTCGGTCTCGTCCGCGAGCATGTGAAGAACGTCGGAATGGTTATTCTTTACGGCAGTTACGCCCGGAATACCTATGTCGATTACGACCAGCGCGTAGAGTTCGGCGTGCCGACCTACTTTATGAGCGATTACGACATACTGATCCTGACGCGCAAGCCAATCGGGGCGATTGAGTATTCGCTGTATGACAAAATTGCCGACGCTTTTTTTCAGCACAAGAACAGACCTTTCCATACGAAGCCCCAATTTATCAATTATGGAATAGCGGACTTCAACTATGCGCTCTCAAAAGCCCACTATTTCGAAACGGAGATAAAGCGCGAGGGAGTTATTTTGTACGATTCCGGCGAATATAAGCTGGAGCGCCGCCGCAAACTGAACTTCGACGAGATTACTGAAAGAGCGCAGAAATACTATAATGATAAATTCGGACGAGCATTAAGTTTCTTATTTGATGTTCCTCATGCAACAGAACGCAACGATTACAAACAGGCTTCTTTTTATTTGCATCAAGCAACAGAACACTTTTTTCGAACCATCGAATTGGTGTTCACTTTATACAGTCCAAAGGAACACAAGCTGGCCGAGTTTATGAATCGCTGTAAACGGTTCACAACCGAGATATTCAAAGCACTCCCGCGCGACACGCCGGAAGAAGAACGGCTTTTCGACCTTTTGCAAAGGGCTTATGTCGAATCCCGCTATAATCCCGATTTTGAAATAACGAAAGAGGACATCGACGCGCTGCTGCCGAAAGTCGAACACCTGCGCGACATCGTGGAACGGGTCTGCACGGCGCAGATCGACTACTATAACAACGCTTGCAGTAACCGACCGACAAAATAATGGACAACAATAACTCGCAAATACTGATTTATCAGACCGAGGACGGACAAACCAAGATCGACGTGCGCCTGCAGGATGAAACAGTGTGGCTAACGCAGCGCATGCTGGCCGAATTGTTTCAAACGACTCCGCAAAACATCACCCTGCATTTGAAAAATATTTATCAAGAGGGTGAGTTACAGGAAGATCGAACTTGTAAGGATTTCTTACAAGTTCAGCGGGAAGGCACGCGCACCGTTCAGCGGCAAGTCAATTATTATAACCTCGACGCGATTATTTCGGTGGGTTACCGCATTCAGTCGCATGTTGCCACCCGGTTTCGCCAATGGGCAACGCAGCATATTCGCGAATACATTGTCAAAGGTTTCGTGTTGGACGATGAACGACTGAAAAATCCGGACCTCCCGTTCGACTATTTCGACGAACTGTTACGCCGCATTCAGGATATTCGCACCTCCGAAAAGCGGTTTTATCAGAAAGTTATCGAAATATATGCGACGAGTGCGGACTATGACCCCGCGGCGGATATGAGTATTGAGTTTTTCAAAACCGTGCAGAATAAAATGCACTGGGCCGTAACGGGGAAAACGGCGGCGGAGATAATTTCGGAACGCTGCGACAGCAACAAACCCAATATGGGGCTGACCTCTTGGCGCGGCGTTAAAGTCCGGAAACAAGATGTGGCGATTGCGAAGAATTATTTGACGGAAGAAGAGTTGCTTGCACTCAATAATTTGGTAGAACAATATCTTGTTTTCGCCGAAGGACAGGCCATGAAGCGTATTCCGATGTATATGAAAGACTGGATCGCCAAACTGCATGGATTTCTGGCCCTGAACGACCGTGAAATTCTGACGCATGCCGGCCATATTTCGCATGAAATCGCAAAAGCCAAAGCAGAACACGAATACGAATTGTTCAAAGTCAAGCGGAGTAACGCCGACAACAAAGCCGTCGAACAATTAGAGCAGGCTGTTAAAAGACTGCCTCGCAAAACGACCGCATCCAAGAAATAGTTTGGGTTTTAATAAATAACCGGGCATCGGAGTTCTTAACTGCTCTGATGCCCGGTTTGGTTTATTCTATTACCGCCGTTCAGCTTGCTATGGCAAACATTCCGCCCGGCTTCCGCATTTTCCGAAAAAAGAAAAATGGTTGATAACCGACTGATTATCAACCACTTACGAGAGCGGAAAACGGGACTCGGACCCGCGACCTCAACCTTGGCAAGGTTGCGCTCTACCAACTGAGCTATTTCCGCAATTATCGTTTTCGGACGGGCGGGACAACTGCATCCGCACCTCGGCTCCGAACTTCGAAACCTGCGTTTCGGGACTGCAAATATAAACCGAAAAATTTATTCTGCAAAATTTTCCGGCGAATTTTGTCGCAAAATTACTCTTGCGCCGCCCGAAAACGCCGAAAAAGAAACGCCGGTGCAGATGCGATCGCGCAGGCATGCCCGGCGCCAACGCCCCGCAGCGAACGGCAACAAAAATAAGGCTGCCGGAAATGGCAGCCTTATCTATATACGGATCGCCCTCAGAGCGAATCCCGATTAGCGGACCTTGAAGCCTTCGTCGGCGCGAACCGGAATCGGCATCTGGGCATAAATGCCGCCTTCGAGCTTGTCGCGCACCGACTTGAACGCCGCGATCGTATAGTTCACGTCGTCGAGCGTATGGGCTGCGGTGGGGATCACGCGCAGGATGATCTCGCCCTTCGGGATCACCGGATAGATCACGATCGAGCAGAAAATACCGTGGTTCTCGCGCAGATCGACGATCAGGTTCGTCGCTTCGGGGATACCGCCCTTCATAAAGACGGGGGTTACGGGCGAGTTGGTCACGCCGATCTCGAATCCGTTTTCCTTCAGGCCGTTCTGGAGCGCGCGGACGATCTCCCACAGCTTCTGCTGATATTCGGGATGGTTGCGGATCAGCTCCAGACGCTTCAGCGCGCCCATGACCATCGGCATCGGGAGCGACTTGGCGTAGAGCTGCGAACGCATGTTGTAACGCAGCAGGTTCACCAGCCAGCGGGGACCGCAGACGAATGCGCCGATACCGGCCATTGACTTGGCGAAGGTGTTGAACAGCACGTCCACGCCGTCGGTCACGCCGAAATGCGAAGCCGTACCGCGGCCGCCCTCGCCCATCGTACCGAAGCCGTGGGCGTCGTCCACCAGCAGACGGAACTGGAAATCCTTCTTCAGCGCCACGATCTCGTCGAGTTTGCCCAGATCGCCCTTCATGCCGAAGACACCTTCGGTAATCACGAGCACGCCGCCGTTCTGCTCCTCGGCGAGGTCCGTGGCATGCTGCAGCTGGAGACGCAGCGAATCCATGTCGTTGTGTCCGTACACGAAACGCTTGCCCTTGTGCAGACGCAGACCGTCGATAATGCAGGCATGCGCCTCGGCGTCGTAGACGACCACGTCGCGCGGCGTCAGCAGGCAGTCGATAATCGAGATCATGCCCTGATAACCGAAGTTGAGCAGGAAAGCGTCCTCCTTGCCGACGAACTCGGCCAGCTCGCGTTCGAGCTGTTCGTGATAAACGGTCTGACCGCTCATCATGCGGGCGCCCATCGGGGCCGCC
>ENA-OPKP01000263-OPKP01000263.1-human-gut-metagenome-genome-assembly--contig:-NODE-263-length-11030-cov-3.049749_pt1 | contig 11030 bp, 13 predicted proteins | sample MGYA00241785_ERZ501697 | MGnify/ENA primary metagenome ERZ501697 (study PRJEB25962, sample SAMEA2042191) | human gut metagenome | biome: human gut; feature: human-associated habitat; material: faeces...
CAGCTGCCGGAGCGGTGCTTAAGCCGCAAGGCGGGAATTGTGCGGTGTTGCCCTTAATTTATTTTTACCTGTTTTGTCCCTTCGGAACGAACCAACAAGAATTTCTTGTGAGTTGCCTCATAGTCCAGCTCACCGTTTTTGTATATTCCATCGATACGCGAAATAATTTTAGCTATTATGATAAAAGCGAACCTGTTTGCGTTGTAAGCAGGTTTGCTTTTTCAAATAACTATTTCGAAAAATCAGCCGGGCTATCAAACTGTAATTTATCAGAATCACTTTGATTGGGCAAAACGGTACGCCTGTTCCATCCAGTCGAATAATTCTTTGTCCAAATCCGACGGTTTGGTGATGACAAAATGCGTTGTCCACCGTCCCGGATACGGTTCGGTTTTTGCCGCCACCCGGTCAGATTCCGGCGGCGCAAGCAGCCCCAGCGTCAGCACAAAATAGTCATCCGGCCGCTCTGCTTTTTTACCTTCAAGAAGGATACACAGGCATAAAGGTGCCGGTTGTAGTATGAGATCTGGGATTTTTGCACCTTGATTCGGCTTTCAGGGAATCTGGCAAGCAGCTTTTCCTGAAAGCACGCATACAGCGGATAGGCAGTCCGATGCCGATTAAAGAAAAACAAGGTGTCCTGTATCGTTGTGTCCATTCTGTTCTCCTTCGTCAATTCGGCTTTTCTGAGCAAACTATATCACATATCTTTTCTGCATCCAACGATAATCCAGTGCGTCAGCAAACCATGAAATCCTTACTGTTCACCGCGAATAGGCTGTTGTATTCGCCGCTTGCTGTTTTGCGGTATGCAGAGTCGCGCGCAGGATGAGCTGCTCAAAATCTACCGCCGCGAATACAAGCGCCGCTTCGCGTGGATTCGTGCGGGCAAAATCTCAAAGGACGCGTTTATGCAGTGGCTATACCGGAAATATCCGCTGCGGAGGGAATGCGTCTGCCCCGCAATTCAAACGGGTGACGCCATGGGATATCCGCCAGTTTGCAGGATTTCCTTTTTTCGCAGGATTCTCTAAAATAATAGCAGAGAATCAAAGAAAGAGGAGGTTACTCTCATGGCATTTTCTCTCGACAGCAAGGTAAAGGACATTCTGAAGAATCCGGCGGCAGCAGCCGTTCTGGACAAGTACAGCCCCGATGCTTCCAAGAACCCGCAGATGAAGCTCGTCGGCGGTCTGACGCTGCGCAAGCTCGCCAGCTTCCCGCAGTCGGCGTTCCTGCAGCCCCATCTGGAGGAGCTGGACAAGGAGCTTCAGGCGATCGAGTAATTATCCAAGCCAAAAAGGAGCCTGACCACAGGCTCCTTTTTGTATGCTGCATGAAAGGAAAACAATATGGATCTGAAAAACCTGTTCGGATATGAGGGAAAAACGGTCGTCGTTTCCGGAGCATACTCCGGCATGGGACTGGCAGCGGCACGGCTGCTGCAGGAGCTCGGGGCAAACGTTTATACGATCTGCCGCCGCAACGGACGGCACAGTAAGCTGGATTTTCCGGTCGCAGGTGAGCTGTACGCCGACTTCGGTGTCAAGGCGGATCTGGATGCGCTCGCAGATGCGCTGCCGAAAACGATCGACGCCATGTTCCTCTGCCACGGCATCGCGCTGAAAGCGGATGCCTCCAATGCGCTGGAGGTGCAGAAGGTCAATTTCCTCGGGCACAAATATCTGCTGGAAAAGACGCTGCCAAAAATTGCGGACAACGGCTCTGTCAATATCATCGCCTCGACCGGCGGCTTTGGCTGACAGGATGCCTTTGCAGACTGCGCAGCGGTCGTAAACGCCCCGAGCTATGAGGCCGCGCTCGACTGGTATGCCGCGCACCCCGATGTCATTCAGAATGGCTATGTTTTCTCCAAGCAGTGCCTGTGTACATATGTCAAAATGAAAGTTCACGCGCCGGAATATATTGACCGTAAGATCCGCCTGAACGCCATCAATCCCGGCAATACGATCACCGGACTGACCGATGATTTTAACCGGAACACCTCGCCAAACGGCGACGCTGCCGAGGGGAAGGCTGTCATTGAGGCGATTTTTCTGGACAGTTGGAACGGTCGTTGGGCAACGGCGGAGGAAATGGGATATCCGTTGGTCGCGATCGGCAGCCAAATTTTCTCCTATATGAGTGGTCAGATCATTTATTTTGACTACGGCATGAGCAGCGTCTGGGAAGCAGATGCACTGGACGCAGCACTCGACTGATTTTGCACGCTTCATCCCTTCAAAATGGGCGGCACTCCGATCGGAGCGCCGCCAGTTTTATGTGCCTGTCAAATCTGCGGGACGAAGATCCCGGCGTTCTGACCGCCGTCGGCGAGGATGTCCACGCCGTTAATGTATCCGGCCCCAAACGAGCAGAGGAACACCGTCAGCGCGCCCATCTCATACGGATGACCCCAGCGCCCAGCGGGGATCGGCTCGAGCTGGTTTTCTGCCGTTTCCGGCTGATTGTCGATGAGCTTCTGGTGCATGGGCGTGAGATAGCAGCCGGGCGAGATGGACAGGATGCGGCAGTGCTTTTCCGCGAAGCGCGCCACATTTTTCTGCGTGAAGTAGATCACAAACTTCTTGGACATGGCGTAGGCGAGACCCGCACGGAAGAACTCGCCCTCCTCGTCCTCCGCTTCGCCTGCCAGCGCCAGCAGCCGGTCATAGAAGTCCGGCTCGTTCCATGCCTCGAATGCCTGTGTCCATTCGTCCGTCTGCGGCATGGTGTAGGCTGCAACGGAAGAGAAATTGATCATCACGCCGCCCTCGGTCAAAGCCGGATAGAACGCCTCGACCATATTGACCGTACCAACCGCGTTGATTTTAATGATATTTTCTGTTGCCGTGTCGCTTGGCGAAACGCCGGAGGTGTGGATGACCTGCGTCACGTCACCGAGCGATGCAGCATAGTCTGCCAATGCCTGCACTTGCGCGCGGTCCGCGATGTCTGTTTTGCAGAGATAGCTCTCCACGCCAAGCTCGTCCAGCTCCGCTTTTGCCGCTTCCATCTTTGCAAAGTTGCGCCCCGCCAGCACGATCACGGACGTTTTTCCGAGTTTCTTACAGATCGCCTTTTCCCATGCCGCCGTGACCGCCTGTCACGACCGTAATTGTTTTCTTCATGTGTGACCTCCCTGATTTGGATACGGCACAGGCGGCCCTGTATGGGCCGCCTGTGCTGTGTTTTCATTTGGATTCTCTCAGAAACACGTCCAGCCGCCGTCGCATTTGAGTTCTTCGCCGTTCACATAGCGGGACTGGTCGCTGGCAAGGAACAAAATCGCGTCCGCCAGATCCTCCGGCATGGCAAGCTCGCCGGAGAAGTCCAGCAGCTTGCTCGTGCGGCCGAAGCCGAACTCGTCGGCGGGCGGCATGACCAGCGGAATATCGGTCACGACGCCGCCGGGCGAGAGCGCGTTGCAGCGGATGCCCTCCTCCATGTACATGAACGCCGTGTTCTTCGTCGCCGCCAGCGCCGCGCCCTTGCTCGCGCAGTAGGCCGCGCCCGCGGTCTGGTGCGTTGCGCCGACGGAGCAGATGTTGACGATCACGCCGCCATCACCCTGCGCGAGATACTGCTTACATTCCTCGCGCAGGCCGTACATCAGGCCGAACGTATTGATGCGGAATGTCTTTTCCAGCATTTCGTCGGACATATCGGCGATGGCCGTGTCGTCGTCCATCACGCCCGCGCAGTTGACGGCAACGTCCAGCCGTCCAAACGTCTCGACTGCCTTTTTCACCATGCCCACGGCTGCCGCCGGGTCGCCGACGTCGCCCGCGTACCACGTCATTTCACCGGGAGCATCCTTGCATTCCTCGGCCAACTCCTTCAGCCGTTCTTCGCGGCGGGCCCCCCCCCCCCCCCCCCCCCACCCCCGCCGGCCGTTCGCGGGGGGGGGGCCCCGCCACGACCTTCGCGCCCTCGCGGCAGAACAGCTCCGCCGTGGCGCGCCCGATCCCGGCGGAAGCGCCGGTCACGATGCAGACTTTACCATCTAATCTTCCCATAATGTCCTCCTCAGCAGAAAACCTTGTTTACGACAACAGCGGGCGAATCGTTGCAGCCGACGGCCAGCTCCGCGCCGTCTGGCACATCCGCGCGGACGGTGGCAAAGCCGATGTTCTTGTCCACAGTATAGCCGTAGATGGTCTGCGCGCAGCGGCCGACCTCGACGCCGTACCAGTATACCCGCTCCCAGATGGAGATGTCCTCGGTCGATTCGCGGGAAAATTCCAGACCGACCATGCGGTATTTCGGGTGCTCCTTGCGTGCGAGCGCCGCTTCCCTGCCGATGAAGTCCTTGTCGGCGGCGACGGCCCAGCCGAGGCCGCATTCATACGGGCTCAGGTGCTTGAAATCCTGCTTGAGCGCAAAGCCCTTTTCCATCGGGATGGAACGGACGTAGACCTCGAGCGTCTGCAGCTCGCGGCCGCCGACGGACGCGACTGCCTTCAGCGCCAGGTCGTGAATTTCTGCACTCTTGTCGAATGCGGAATAGATTTCATAGCCGTTTTCACCGGTGAAGCCGGAGCGATGGATATAGACGGGAATGCCGCCGAGCTTGCGCTCGCAGATGCCGAAGCGCTTGAGATCGTCGACCGGCGCGTCCAGCATGGCGTTCATCGCCTTGAGGCTGTCCGGACCCTGTACGGCGTACATATCCCAGTCATAGGTGATGATCTTCGCGTGAATATCCGCCTCGCCCTTGTGCTGCTCGATCCACGGCAGCAGGCGCGGGCCATAGAGGTCGGAGACCCAGTACAGGCCGTCCGCCATGTGCATGACGATCACATCGTCGATGATCTCGCCGGCCTCGTCCAGCGAAGCGGTGTATTTCGAGCGTCCGACCGCGACCTTGGAAATGTCGCTGATATAAATTTTTTGCAGAACCTCCAGCGCGTCCTTGCCCGTGATCTCCACCAGATCGTGCGTCCAGCGGTAGAAGCCCACGCCCTTGCGGATGGCCTCGGCGTCGGCGCGTGCGACTTGATCTTCTCTGAATAACATCGTTCGGCACCTCCTTACAGCATCCGCAGGTCTTCCTTGCGGATGACCTTGATGTACATGTCTTCTTCGTCGCGATCCTCGATCACGCACGACCATTCCGGGCTGACGAGCGTTTTCGCCGCGCCGTTCCACTGCGCTTCGTAGGCGTCGACCAGCTCGTCGAGCGGGGCCATTTCATAGCGGGCGGTGAAGTCCTCGCTCTTGACCTTGATCCACGTCTCGTCCTTCGTCCAGCGCACCATCTCATACGGCACCTGCTGCACGTCGAGCATATAGCGGATGTAGCCGCCGAGAATTCTGCCGTCGTTTTCGTCCATCTCGTGCGGCACGCCGAGGTAGCTGCGCAGGCCCTCCTTGGCAAAGGGATCGATGAACTGGTTCTTGCCGGCCGTGGCAAAGACGATACGGAACACGCGCAGGAACTCGTCTTCATCGGGGGCCATGTCCTTGATGGCCATCATCGGGAACTGGATGGACCAGACCCATCCCATCTGTGCGACCCAGTGGTACGCTTTTTCGAGCGACGTTTCCTCGCCGAAGTTCTGCGTGTACTGACCGTTGCGCAGGCACTGGCCCTCCTTGACCATGCGCTCGCGCGGGGTGTCGTGGATGGGGTCGACGGGCTGCTGCATGTGGTCGAGCCATCCCTGCTTGGGAAGGCCGTACACGTCGCGGCGCTCCGCCACGACGCGGCAGTGCTTGTTGCCGCAGCCTCGGGCCTGACACATGTTGAGCGCGACTTCATTCTCCGTCCCCTTGGAGGACGCAAGGTCGAAGTTCGCTGTGAACATGCTGGTCGTCATGTTGCACAGCTCGCTGCCGACGATGTCCCATGGACAGGTGTCCAGCTCCTTTTCCACGCGGTTGCGCGTGAACTGCACGACGCGGCCCGCCATGTTCTCCCACTCGTCGCCAGAGTCGCCGGTGATGCCGCCGAGCCAGCTCGACTTTTCACACAGCTCCGGGATGTTGAACGCCTCATAGAGCGACGCATTGACATAGTCCTTCTGTTCCTCCGGCGTACCCGCGACGGCCATGTTCATCATGTTGGCAATGTCACAGATCGCCTCGGTGCGCTTTTCCCAGCTCGGCTCAAAGATGCGCATGACCTGAAACAGATTCGCGGTCATGGCCGCGATCTGACGGTTCAGCTGCCGGTAGGCTTCTTCCTCCGGGATGAGCTTGCCCCACGCGGTCGGGAAGCATTTCCGCTGCTCCAGTTTTTCCTTTAGCATGGTATTCCTCCTGTTTCTTTTTCTACGATGCTCTTATTATAAAAAACAGCGCGTTCTGCGGAAATGCTGCAAAACGCGCGATTTTTATCATCCTGCACCGTACAGTTTGTATGGCGGCAAATCATACAATTTGTATGATTTGATTTTGTGCAAAATTGCTATTCAACCGCAAAAAAATCGAATCACCCGTACAATTTGTATGGGTGATTCATTGACAGCCGCATGGCGTCAGAATATAATAAAAAGCGAGAAAGAGATTGGAGGAAGCTCCCATGAAGCTGTGCGCGGACATTCTCTATTGGAGGCTGAAAGAAGAACTGAAGACGGTCGAGCTGCACGGCGCGGGCAGTCCGGAGCTAACGCTGAGCCGCCCGGAATTTTATCTCGACTGGACGCAGACGTTTGAGAAAAACCGCGTTTACGTCTGCTCCGCCGATCATCTGCCAGAGCGGCCGTCGCTGCGCGAAAACGTGTGTCTCGTCTGCCTCGGGCTGCATTGGAACCTGACCGCGTTCTATGACCGGTGCAGCGTGATCGTGGTCGAGGCCGAAACGGACATTTTCCGCGTCTTCAATCTGGTGCAGCATATTTTTGACCGGTATGAGGCGTGGGAAGAGCGCCTCTGGCACATTCTCCGCCACGGCGCAAGCCTGCCGCAGATGCTGGAGGTCAGCCGCGATATTCTTTCCAATCCGATGCAGCTCATCGGCTCGGACTTCCGCTATCTCGCTGTAACGGATGAGGCGTATTTTCAAAAAGATCTCGGCATCCGGCTGGATACCGAGACGTTTGACGCGGAGAAAATGGCGACGTTTCTGTCCCTGCACGACCTTTCCACCCATGTCCATGAACCGCTCTTATTGGAGCTGCAGGGCGCGCGGACGCTGTCGGTCAATGTGTTCGATCAGGAGGAATATCTCGGCTGCCTGACGGTGTTCGAGGCGTTCCGCCCGCTCCGGGATTCCGACCATTCTCTCGCGGTCTTCCTCGCCAAGCTCCTGCGGCAGGCCATCCAGCAGAACCCCGTGCTTGCCAGCACCCGCTCCGCCGTCCGCCGCGCGCTGCGCAGCGTCATTGCCGGGCAGCCGGTCGATTTTGAGCTGCGGCGGGCGCTCAGTCAGGAAAATGGGAAAACGGACTGGGTCTGCGTCCGCCTCCAGCCGAAGCTCGGCGCAGCGCCCCTGCCCGGCGCGTATCTGTCCGCCGCGCTGGAGGAGCGGCATCCCGGCGCGATGGCCTTTGAATACGAGCGCACCGTCGCCGCGTTTCTGCCCGCCGCACAGGCCGAACGCGAAACAACGGCACAGCTTCTCCCGCTGCTGGACAGGCTCGGCCTGATCTGCGGCGTGTCCGGCGCGTTTTCCAATCTGTATGAGGCAAATCAGGCGTGGTTTCAGGCGTCCAGCGCCCTACAAAACGGGCTTTTGCAGGACGGACGCAGCACAGTCTTTTACTTTCAGGACTACCTGTTGCCGCAGCTGCTCTCCGGCGCACTGGCCGGGCGACCCTCGTGGGTCTATTACCCGGATGGGCTGAAGAAGCTGAAAGCGCACGACGAAAGCTCGCAGGTCTCGTATCTGGAGACGCTGCGCGTCTATCTCGACAACAACCTTTCCGTCACCAAAACGGCGGCGGCGCTGTATCTGCACCGCTCGACGCTGCTGGATCGCCTCGCGCATATCACACAGATGCTCGGCTGCGACCTCAAGAACCCGGACTTCTGCCTGACACTCGGCATTCTCCTCCGCGCAGAGCTGCAGCAAAAGCGAGTCACTCAGCCAAAACCATAATTCGCATCTGACTACTGTTTGGCTACTATCTCCTCCAAACCCGGTTTGCCCAGTGCTTTCAATGGTTTTCAAGGAATTCAGCAAAACCGGATATTTTCGCTAAAAAACGTACAGCCCTTGAAAACACAGCATTTTATCAGTTACTGCCTGAAAACTCCGACTGTTGATGTGTATTCTGTGGTGCTATTATGAAGCATTCCGGTGGTTTCAAACCTTTCACCAAGGTGACATCGCCTTTAGGTTCCATTGCGCAAGCGTGCAGGTTCAAGTCCTGTCGGGCGCACCACCAACTTTGTATGGCTCTATTCAACGAATAGAGCCATGCTTCATAAATTTTTAGAAACTTTCCGAAAAATAAAGTTCTTGCACGCAGGGGTTCATAGAGGTGACATCAACTCATATTTCAGCGCTGATTTCATGAACAGATGAACACCTGTCGCAGTTTAGTTTTTCCATCACAATCCCGTCAATCTCCTGCTCCAATCTCAAAATTTCTTTCTGCAAAGTCAAACAGTGGGCATTGAGGACTGACTTCCTCAATGCCCACTGTTTTTGTAACTGTGTGACCTTTTTTAGTTCCGCCGCATACTGTTCCCGCAGCTTTTCTGTATAATCCCAGACAGCTTTATCCAGAATTTCTTCATGAATCCGGTGAGAGCTGCAATAACCTTTCCCGTTCCGGTGCTAACCCCGGCAGACATATTCCACACGGCGGCTGCCATTCCAGCAGCGGATCATGGGACTGAATACGTTCCCACATTCCTGACAGGTCAGCAGTCCAGCGTAGCGGTGCTTTGTACGATTGTTGACTGCTGGACGTGCCTGCTGCTTCAGCCGCGTCTGGACTTGCTGCCAGATTATTTTTTCAATGATGACCGGATAGGAATTCTCGTGGCGAAGCCAGTCCGTTTCGCTGACGGCTCGCGCTTTACCGCCGAGATATTCTCTGCGATGATTGACCAGCACGCCGGTATAGGCTTCCTCTGCCAGCACGTTTTTCACACTAGCATACGTCCAAAGAAACTGGCCGTCACGGGTCTTGTGCGACTTCTGGCTGACATAGCCGAGCCGTTCCGCCCTGATCTGCGCAGGCGTTTTGCGTCCGAGACTGTTGAGCCTGCGGGCGATCTCTTTCTGCCTGCAGCCCTGCAAATACAGAACATAGATAAGTTGTACCGTCTCCGCTGCTTCCTGCTGCACCAAAACCTGATTCGTATTTCTATCTTTCCAGTATCCGAAAGGCGGCGTGATCACCAGCCCATCTTTCTGCTTCTGCCGGTAGCCAGCGCGGATCTTCTTTCCGATGTCCTTGGCATGGTATTGAATATGTTGACGATCCGGCAACGGGCAAAAAGGTTCCAACCTGCCATCGGTCAAGCTTTGACAGTGTGCTGGAAGATGCAAATTTTGAGTTGGTCATGGAATATGCCGACGTGGTCACGCGAAAGCTTTACCGCGAGGAAGCCAAAGTCATTGAAGAGTTGCGTCGCGGTATTATCGAGGTTTCCAGCCGTGAAGAACCATATGATATTTTCATCTGCTACAAAGAGACGGATGAGAACGGTCAGCGAACGCTTGATTCCGTTCTGGCGCAGGACTTATATGATGCATTGACAGAAAAAGGCTATCGGGTATTCTTCTCTCGCATCACGCTGGAGGATAAGCTCGGGCAGGAGTACGAGCCGTACATATTTGCTGCACTGAACTCTGCGCGCGTGATGCTGGCTGTCGGCACAGACTACGAGTATTATAACGCCCCATGGGTCAAAAACGAGTGGAGCCGGTACTTGCAGCTCATCGCCGCTGGGCAGAAGAAGTCGCTAATTCCATGCTATAAAAATATCGACGCTTATGATATGCCGAAGGAATTCGCAAAATTACAGGCGCAGGATCTCGGCAAGGTCGGTGCAACGCAGGATCTGCTGCGCGGGATCGAGAAGCTGTTTGGAAAAAACAACGAACAAAAAGGAACGCAAAGTCCGACATCTATCGCAACTGCCCCAAATACAGATGCGTTACTCCGGCGTGGGCATTTGTTTTTGGAAGATAAGGACTGGGAAAATGCAGATACCTATTTTGATAAAGTGCTTGATTTCGACCCTGAGTGTGCAGACGCATACCTGGGAAAGCTGCTTGTACAGTTAAGAATAACATCTGCCAATAATATTTCATACAATGAAATTTCTGCCCGAACTGCGGACGGAAGAAAGATGAATCCTGCTGATTGGAGGGATGGATGATGAAACTGAGCAAAGGGAAATTTCAGACGATTCTGATTCTTGCCATTGTGCTGGCCGCATATCTGTTGCTGGTATTCGTGATTCCGTTTGCAAAGACCGCTGTGTTCTGGCTGGCGCTGGTGTTTACACTGGCAGCGTTCGGCGTACAGCTATATGTTCTGAAATTGTCATTTACAAAGGGTAAGGACGCGCGCAGCAAATTCTACGGTTTCCCGATCGCGCGCATCGGCGTCGTGTATTTGATCGTGCAGATCGCGTTGAGTTTTTTGTTCATGGCAATCGCAAAAATCTGCGCAGCATGGATCGCAGTCATTGTCTTTGTGCTGATGTTGGCTGTTGCCGCCGTTGGCATCATTGCTGCGGATGCCATGCGCGACGAAGTCGAGCGTCAGGATGCGCAGCTCAAAACCGACGTGGCCGCTATGCGCGCGCTGCAATCCCGCGCGGCAGCGCTTGCTTCTCGCTGTGAGGATGCAGAGCTGAAGGCAGATGCCCAGAAGGTCGAGGACGGCATTGAGGAGACGCTGACCTACTGCGATTTTCCCAGCGAGCACCGGACGCGCATTCGCACCAACAATGTGATCGAGCGGCTGAACCGGGAGATCCGCCGCAGGACCCGCGTGGTGGGGACGTTCCCTGACGGAAATTCTGCCCTGATGCTGGTCTGCGCGAGGCTTCGCCACGTGGCGGGTACCCAGTGGGGCGACAAGAAATACATGAACATGAAGCACTTGGAGGCGGCTCTG
>ENA-OPKP01000267-OPKP01000267.1-human-gut-metagenome-genome-assembly--contig:-NODE-267-length-10996-cov-2.902568_pt1 | contig 10996 bp, 8 predicted proteins | sample MGYA00241785_ERZ501697 | MGnify/ENA primary metagenome ERZ501697 (study PRJEB25962, sample SAMEA2042191) | human gut metagenome | biome: human gut; feature: human-associated habitat; material: faeces...
GTCATCCCGCTCTTCCCACGCTGCGAACGGGCGGCGCTGCGCATTGTCACGCCGGAGATCCTTTCTGCGTTCCTGATTATCCCTCATGGTTCCCTCTCCAGTACACAATAATACGAGCATATTATAGCAGGTCTTGTCTCCGGAAACAACTATAAAGAAATCTGAAATTCACAGAAAATTTACCGCTTGTTCGTCTGCGGTTCTTGTCAAACGATTTTGGGTATGATAAGATGTTCCCACCGCAGATCGAACGGTATTTTTGCCGTTTTCCGCTATAGAAAGAAGGTGCCCGGATTTGAATCAGGATCCGAAAAATCAGAAAAACAAGATGCCGAATACCGACAATGACGACAATAAGGGCAGACGCATCATGCTGCTGGTCGTGGCCGCGCTGGTCGCAACGCTGCTCATCAACATGCTTTATAACGCCGTCTCCAACGCCTATCTGACGCAGATCAGCTACACCGAATTCAAGGAGCTGATGGCCGAGGACAAAATCAGCGAGGTCTCGTTCAAGTCGGACGACCGGCTCATTATCCTTACAAAGGAAGAGGCTGCCAAGAAGTCACAGAAAAAGTATTACTACACCGGTCTCATTCCGAATCAGGACACCACCGAGCTGACAGACGAATTCGACCGTCTCGGCATTGCCTACAACACCGAGCTTCCCGAGGAGATCAGCCCCGTGATCGCGTTTGTGATCACATGGGTCGTCCCCTTCCTGGCGCTTTATCTGCTGTTCAGCCTCATGCGGAGCATGGCCAAGAAGATGGGCGGAGGCGGCTTCGGAGGCATCGGCGGGATCGGCGAAAACAAAGCCAAGGTCTACATGGAAAAGCAGACCGGCGTGACATTTGCCGACGTTGCCGGTCAGGACGAGGCCAAGGAATCCCTCGTGGAGATCATTGATTTCCTGCATTATCCGCAGAAATACGCCGCCATCGGCGCGAAGCTCCCGAAGGGCGCGCTGCTGGTCGGCTCTCCCGGCACCGGCAAAACGCTGCTGGCCAAGGCGGTCGCCGGTGAGGCGAACGTCCCGTTCTTCTCCATCTCCGGCTCCGACTTTGTGGAAATGTTCGTCGGCGTCGGCGCAAGCCGCGTCCGCAGCCTCTTCCAGGAGGCCAACAAGGTCGCGCCCGCCATCATTTTCATCGACGAGATCGACGCCATCGGCCGCACCCGTGATTCCCGCTTCGGCGGTAACGACGAGCGTGAGCAGACGCTCAATCAGCTGCTGGCCGAGATCGACGGCTTTGATTCCAGCAAGGGTGTCGTCATTCTGGCCGCGACCAACCGCCCCGAAATTCTCGACAAGGCGCTGCTCCGTGCGGGGCGTTTCGACCGCCGCATCGAGGTAGACCGTCCGAATCTTCAGGGCCGCTATCAGACGCTCCGCGTCCACACCAAAAACATCAAGCTCGCCGAGGACGTCGATCTGCATAAGATCGCGCAGGCGACGGCGGGCGCCGTCGGCGCAGACCTCGCCAATCTTGTCAACGAGGCGGCGCTCCGCGCCGTGCGTCAGGGCCGTAAGGCCGTCAATCAGCAGGATCTGATGGTTTCCTTTGAAACCGTCATTGCCGGTACGGAAAAGAAGGGCACCGTTCTGACCGATATGGAAAAGCGCATCGTCTCGTATCACGAGGTCGGACATGCGCTGGTCGCCGCGCTCCAGAAGCATACGCAGCCCGTCTCCAAGATCACCATCGTTCCCCACACCTCCGGCGCGCTCGGCTACACGATGCAGCTCCCGGAGGAGGAAAAGTTCCTCAGCTCCAAGGAAGAGCTGACCGTCGAGCTGGAAACGCTGCTGGGCGGCCGCGCTGCGGAGCAGCTCGTATTCGGCGTCCAGACGACCGGAGCCGCCAACGACATCGAGCGTGCGACGAACATCGCCCGCAATATGATTACGCGCTTCGGCATGAGCGACAAATTTGGCCTCATGGCGCTGTCCACCGTCAACAGCCAGTATCTCGACGATACGATCTCCATGACCTGCGCCGATTCCACAGCCTCCGAGGTCGATTCGGAGATTCGGAAGCTGCTGGCCGCGTGCTACGACGCTGCGAAGAAGCTTCTGACGGAAAACCGCTCTCTGCTCGACGAGATCGCGCTTTACCTGCTCCAGAAGGAGACCATCACCGGCGACGAGTTCATGGCTTACGTCAACGCCGACACGAAGCGGCTGACCGGCAAGACCGCCGATGCGGACGCTGCCGAAGTGTCCTCCGCAGAGGATAATCATTAAACAGGTTCGCTCCGCGCAAGTGCTGCGCGGAGCGAAGCTTTGAAAGGAAGTCTTACCAATGCCCGAAACCGATCTTCAGGCGGTCACCTCCGGCGTGGAGGCCGCACTCGGAAGCACCGCCGAAACCGCGCACTCCTTCTGGGAGAAATACCTCGGCGCGAACGCGCTTTCCAAGATCATCGCCGCGGCGATCCTGCTCATCGTCTGTGTGGTATTCATCAAGCTGCTGATGCGGCTGACCGGCCGCCTGCTTGAAAAGTCAAAGATCCACACCACCATGCACAGCTTCATACGCACGCTCGTCAAGCTGGTTCTTGTATTCATCGCCATCATGCTCATTGCCGGAACGCTCGGGATCGACACGTCCTCCCTGCTGGCCATTTTCAGCATCGCCGGTCTGGCCGTTTCCCTCTCTGTGCAGAGCGCACTGTCGAATATGACCAGCGCGGTCATGCTTCTGACCTCGAAGCCCTATCAGGTCGGCGATTTTGTGGAGATCTCCGGCATGCAGGGCACCGTCCGTGAGATCGGCATTTTGTCCACGAAGCTCGTCACGATCGACGGGCGGCTCATTTCCATCCCCAACTCACAAGCCGTCTCCGGAAGCATCACGAACTTCTCCACTGAGGAGGATCGCCGCGTCGTGCTGAGCGTCTCGGCGAGCTATGACGACGACATCGAAAAGGTCAAGGCCGCGCTCGTCAAGGCCGCGCAGGACCCGCGCGTTCTTCCCATCGAGCCGGTTTTCGCCCGCGTCAGCAGCTACGGCGACAACGCCATCGAATATACGCTCCGCTTTTGGGTCAAAAACGCGGATTACTGGAGCGTCTACTTCGATGTGCTGGAAAACGTCAAGCGCGTCTTTGACGAGGACGGCATCTCCATGACATATCCCCATCTGGTGGTTCATACGGCAAAGCCGGGCGTTTCCTGAACGCCGGATCCCAAGCCTTGCCGAGCCTCCGCAGCAGCGCTGCGGGGGCTTTTCTTTTGGATATGTTTATCGGGAATCACAAGCTTATTTTGCGTTCGCATGTTGACATTCTCCCCACCCCTTGTTAAAATGGGATTAAACTGTGTCGGCGTATGCCTGCGTGCAAATCGGTTTCACACGCAGGACTCGCCAGTATCGGTTCTTTGGATCGGATCGATCAAACAAATCCCCGCCGGAGGCGCGTGACCGCAGCCTCTGTCCAATGACGAGAACAAGTTTAGGAGGAAACATCATCAATGGATTGGGATCGCTTAATCACTATTGAACAGATGGAAGCCGCCACCAACGAATTGCTTGAAACCGGCAAGAAGGTTGGCGCGGATTCCTGGCAGCAGCGTGTCAAGAATCAGACTCCCCACTGCGGCTTCGGTGAAGCCGGTACCTGCTGCCGCATTTGCTCCATGGGCCCCTGCCGTATCACGCCGAAGTCCCCGCGCGGCATCTGCGGCTGCGATGTCCACGGCATTGTCGGCAGAAACTATCTGCGTTTCACCGCCGGCGGCTCTGCCACGCACTCCGACCACGGCCGTCAGATCTGCCACACCCTGTATCAGACCAAAGAAGGCGGCTCCTATCAGGTCAAGGATCCTGAAAAGCTGAAGCGCATCGCCCATGAATGGGGCATCGAGACCGAGGGCAAGGACATTTATGATCTGGCCCATGAGGTTGCCGAGACCGGCCTGCTCGAATACGGCAAGCCCTTTGGCGTACAGCGCTTCCTGAAGCGCGCTCCGGAGCATACCCAGGAGCTTTGGCACAACGCCGGAATCGAGCCGCGCGCCATCGACCGCGAAGTCTCTCAGGCCATGCACATGACCCACATGGGCTGTTCTTCCCTGCCTGAGGCACTCATCAAGCAGTCTCTGCGCGCCGGTCTGTCTGACGGCTGGGGCGGCTCTATGATGGGCACCGAGTTCTCCGACGTCCTGTTCGGCACGCCGAAGCCCATGGATACCACCGCCAATATCGGCGTCATGGAAAAGGACATGGTCAACATCATTGTCCACGGCCATGATCCCTCCCTCTCCGAAATGATCGTTTTCTATGCGCAGGATCCCGAGATGGTCGCGCTTGCCAAGTCCGTCGGCGCCAAGGGCATCAACATTGCCGGCGTCTGCTGCACCGGCAACGAGGTCGCCATGCGTGAGGCCATTCCGATGGCCGGCAACTTCCTCCAGCAGGAAAACGTCGTACTTACCGGTGCCTGCGAAGCCATCGTCGTCGATGTGCAGTGCATCTTCCCGGCACTTGGCCCGCTTTCCAAGTGCTTCCATACCAAGTTCGTCACCACCTCCCCCATCGCCCGGATGCCGGATTCCGACTTCATCGAGTTCCATGAGGAGACCGCTGCCGAGAACGCCAAGGCGATCGTCAAAATGGCAGTCGAGAACTTCAAGAACCGCAATCCCGAGCTGGTCCACATTCCCCAGCTCAAGACCAAGGCCCGTGTCGGCTACTCGGTCGAAGCCATCAAGAAGTGCCTGGACGGCGTCACCAACTCCCACGTCGATCTCACCGGCACGACCCGTCCGCTGGTCGATGTCGTGAAGTCCGGCGTTCTTCGCGGCGCGGTCGCCATGGTCGGCTGCAACAACCCGAAGGTCCGTCCCGACACCGCCCATATCGAGCTGATGAAGAAGCTCCTCAAGAACGACATCATCGTCATTCTTTCCGGCTGCTCCGCGCAGGCTGCCGCCAAGGCCGGCCTCATGGATCCGGACGCGAAGGAATACTGCGGCGAGGGTCTGCGCCGTGTCTGTGAGCTGGTCGGCATTCCGCGCGTCGTGCACATGGGCTCCTGCGTCGATATCTCCCGTATGATGGTTCTCGCCTCCGACATCGCCAAGGACTGGGGCATCAACATCTCCCAGATCCCGCTGTGCGGCTGCGCACCGGAGTGGATGTCCGAGAAGGCCGTCTCCATCGGCAACTACGTCGTCGCCACCGGCATCGACACCTTCCTCGGCGTCGATCCGTACTCCAAGGGCTCCAGCGAGATCACGGAGCTTCTCCAGGGCGAGACCGGCTGCAAGGAGTGGGTCGAGGCGCACTTCGTCGTCGAGACCGACATCGAAAAGCTGGGCGACAAGATGATCGAATGCATCGAAGCAAAGCGTACCGCGCTCGGCATCTGATTTTTGATTAAAGAAGGTCTTTCCCCTATGAAAGTAGCAATTACCGGCAAGGGCGGCGTCGGCAAAACGACGCTTGCCTCTACGCTCGCAAGGCTTTACGCCGACGAGGGCCGCACCGTTCTCGCCGCCGACGTCGATCCGGACGCAAATCTGGGTCTGGCGCTCGGCTTGAGCGAGGAAGAGGTCAACGCCATCGTGCCCGTCTCCAAGATGAAGCAGCTTGCCAAGGAGCGTACCGGCGTCAACGACCAGAACTCCTTTTATAAGCTCAATCCCGAGGTCTCCGACCTGCCGGACAAGCTGGCCAAGGAGATCAACGGCGTCAAGCTGCTCGTGATGGGCACGGTCGATACCGGCGGCTCCGGCTGCGTCTGCCCGGAGCATGTGATGCTCAAGGCGCTGCTGTCGAGCCTGGTATTCCGCAAGGATGACGTCGTTGTGATGGACATGGAGGCCGGTCTCGAGCACCTCGGACGCGGTACGGCCAGCATGGTCGATCAGTTCATCGTGGTCATTGAGCCGGGCGCGCGCAGCGTCCAGACCTACGAAAAGGTCAAGAAGCTCGCCGCCGATCTCGGCATCCACAAGGTGCGCGTCGTGGCCAACAAGATCCGCGACGACTCCGACCGCGAGTTCATCCGCAGCCGCATTCCCGAAGCCGATCTGCTCGGCTTTATCCGCTACAACGGCGACGTGATCGACGCCGACCGGAAGGGCCTTTCCCCTTACGATTGCAGCCCCGAGGCGCTGGAGGAGATCCGCGCCATCAAGGCAAAAATCGATTCTGAAGAATGAATCTGATCTGAAAGGAATGAACGCACAATGAAAACATTGTTCGAACGCGTCTTTAACGGCTCTGACGAAATGTTCGCCAAGGCCGAAGAAGAAGTCAATAAAATCGTTGCCGAAGTAGGCCCTGACGCTCCCCTTTCCCTTCCCAGCACCGCTTACTTCCTGGCCTGTATCTATGCCTATATCGGCAAGAAGGTCACCACCACCGGTGAGCTTCAGGCTGCTCTGGCCGATGTCAAGGCCATGATGCTCCGTGAACCGCGCACGCACTCCATCTTCCAGTCCGGCGTCGGCACTGCCATCGCCGCGGAAATGATCGAAGCCTGCAAGTACGTCAAGACGCAGACTCCGTATGAAGGCACCAACTATCATGGTCACTTCACCGACGCAGAGGTCCGTGAGCTCGGCGTTCCGCTGGTCACCGGCGATATCCCCGGCTTCGTCGTCATGATCGGCCCGGCTCCCTCCACCGAGGAAGCGGTTGAGACCATTAAGGGCTATCAGTCCCGCGGTATTTTCGTATTCCTGATCGGCGGCATCATTGAGCAGGCAGTGGAAGCCGGTCTTTCCATGAGCTTCCCCGTTCGTGTCGTTCCCGTCGGCGAGGACATCTGGTCCGTCGGCCATGTTATCTCTCTGGTCGTCCGCGCGGCCATGATCTTCGGCGCCATCCAGCCCGGCGACGTCGAGGGCTTCCACAAGTACACCTTTGAGCGCATCAATGCGTTCGTCAACGCCTATAAGCCCGTCAACGACATCACTGTCGCCTGCGGCGCCGGCGCCATCAAGCTCGGCTTCCCGGTCATTACCAACGACCACGACGATATGTGGGCCGTTCCGAAGTCCCTGATTATCTATGACGATACCAAGGACTGGATCGACACCTCCATCGAAGCGCGCGGCATCAAGCTGAAGATCACGAAGATCGACATTCCCGTCTCCTTCTCCTCCGCCTTCGAGGGCGAGATCATCCGTAAGGGCGACATGCAGGTCGAGATCGACGGCTCCCGTAAGGACTGCTTCGAGCTTGTCACGACCAAGGATGCCTCCGAGGTCGAGGATCACAAGATCGAGGTCGTCGGCCCCGAGATCGACGAGATCCCGGTCGGCTCCAAGATCTCCATGAGCTACACCGTCGAGGTCGCAGGCAAGTCCATGCAGCCCGACTTTGAGCCTGTCTTTGAGCGTAAGATCCACTCCTTCCTCAACTGCGTCGAGGGCCTTATGCACACCGGCCAGCGTGACATGATCCGCATCCGTATCAGCAAGGCTGACTTCGAGGCCGGCTTCAAGTTCAAGCACATCGGCGAAGTTCTCTATGCCAAGATCAAGTCCGAATTTGACACGGTCGTTGACAAGTGCCAGGTCCGCATCGTCGTCGGCGACGAGCCGAACGCCGAACTGCGCAAGCAGGCTAACGTGGTCTTTGACAAGCGCGACGAGCGTCTGAAGTCCATGACCGACGAGTCCGTTCCGGTATTCTATTCCTGCATCATGTGCCAGGCGTTCTCTCCGAGCCACGTCTGCATCGTCACTCCCGAGCGTCTCGGTCTCTGCGGCGCTGTTTCCTGGCTCGACGCCAAGGCCACCAACGAGCTCGACCCGCAGGGCCCCTGCCAGGTCGTCACCAAGGAGCGCTGCGTAGACGAGCGCACCGGCCGCTACGAGGACGTTGACGAGGCTGTTGCCGAGTACTCCCACGGCGCGCTGGAGCACGTCACGCTCTATTCCCTGCTCGAGGATCCGATGACCTCCTGCGGCTGCTTCGAATGCATCTGCGGCATCGAGCCGTGCTCGATGGGCGTCGTCATTACCTGCCGCGAGTACGCGGGCATTACTCCGCTCGGCATGACCTTCTCCGAGATGGCCTCCATGACCGGCGGCGGCGTGCAGACTCCGGGCTTTATGGGCCACGGCAAGCACTACATCGCTTCCCACAAGTTTCTCAAGGCTGAGGGCGGCGTTGGCCGTCTGGTCTGGCTCCCGAAGGAGCTGAAGGATCAGATCCGCGACAAGCTCAACGAAACTGCCAAGGATATGTACGGCATCGACAACTTTGCCGACATGGTCGCTGACGAGACCAACTGCGCAAGCGGCGATCCCGAAGAGCTGCTGGCATACCTCTCCGAGGTCGGCCACCCGGTTCTCAGCATGGATCCGCTGGACATCTAAGCCTATCCAAAGTAAGAGGACGCTCCGTGAAAACGGAGCGTCCTTTTTCTGCGCAGTTTCTTAATTTTTCCTTTAAGCGTTGCCGGAACTCGACGAAAATGGTAAAATGGGGTCATAAATTGAAAGAAGGCGACTCCATGCAACATAAATTCCGTTCTTTACTTTGTCTGGCGCTCTGTGCCATTTTTACGCTTTCGCTGACGCTCCCGACCCTTGCGGCGGAAAACGAACAGGACTGCGGCGCAAAGCTGATGGCCATTACGTTTGACGACGGCCCGGGCGACTATACGCTTGACCTTCTCGCCGCACTGGAGGAGCGCGGCGTCAAGGCGACCTTTTTCATCACCGGCAGCCGCGTTTCCGCCTACCCCGGCGTCCTTGACGCCATCGTCGCGGGCGGTCACCAGCTTGCCAATCACACGCACAACCACAAAAATCTCAATACGCTGACTGCCCAACAGGTAAGCGACGAGATCAATGCCACGCGCGACCTGCTGGTCGAGGCGGGTGGTGATCAGACCTACTATGTCCGCGCACCCTATGGAAATGCAAACAAGACCGTCAAATCCGTCGTCAACGCGCCGCTCATTTACTGGTCGGTCGATCCGGAGGACTGGAAATACCGCAACGCCGACACCGTCTACGCCAACATCGTGAACAATTCCTACGACGGCTGCATCATTCTCTGCCATGATGTCTATAAAACGACCGTGGACGGCGCGCTCCGTGCCATCGACGAGCTGCAATCGCAGGGCTATGAATTCGTGACCGTCGAACAGCTGCTGACGCGCCGCGGCATTACGCCGGAAAACGGTGTCGTCTACTACGACGCAAAGAACAACGGGATCAATCTGCCTGCCGGCGTGAGCGGCTCGGAATATTACGACGAATCGAAGCTTTCAGAGCACTGGGCCTACGATGCACTGACCTTCTGCCTCGACCGCGGCTATCTGGAGCGCGACGCGGATGGAAACGTTCTCCCGAATCACAAGATCACACGTGGGGATTTCATTGCCTCCCTTGGCCGCTTCTGCGGCATCTCCAAGAGCTACCGCCGCCAGAACGGAGACGTGCTGAACGACGTTTCTTCGGATGATCCCGACCGTCCCTATATTGAATGGGCAAACGACATCGGCCTGATGACCGGCTACAACGGGAGCTTCCGTCCGGACGATACGCTGACGCGCGAGGAAATGGCGACCGTCGTTTCGCGCTATCTCCTCATGCGCGGCAAGCAGCCGAAGCCCGGCTCCGTGGATACCTACAAGGACGCAGCCCGCATCTCTGGATGGGCTATTGACGGCGTCGGCCTCTGCACCAAACTCGGCATTCTCAAGGGCAGCAAGGGCTATTTCCTGCCGAAGCAGTCTCTCACCCGCGCGCAGACCGCTGCTGTTCTCCAGCGCCTGAGCCGCTATTGAACTTCTCGCTGAAATGCGCTATACTGTATCGAAGGATGTGAGCGCATGAACAAAAACGACGCTTTTCGGATGGGCGGCTGCGTCTCTGATCGTCTCGGCTTCGATGCCGCGCACAGGATCGGCAATCAGCTTGCCGCGATGGAATGTGCGCAGGAGTCCGACGCGCAATACATTGAAAGGCTCTACCAGTATGTAAAAAGCCGCTGCGAACGCAGCCTGCCCGTGGCCGACGAGGATCTGGACACCCTTCGCAAGGCGGGCTTCATCGTCCGACAAATTCACCGCTGAACGCAGGAGGAATCGTATGGAGATTCTGAAAGGAAAAATCGCACTCATCACCGGCGCCAGCGGCGGGATCGGCTCCTGCATTGCACGCCGCTTCGCGCAGGATGGCATTTCGCTCGCGCTGCTTGGAAGGAGCAAAGAAAAGCTCGCGGCGACGGCCGCTTCTGTCCGGGAATACGGCGTAGAAACGCTGCTGCTTCCCGGCGACCTTCTGGACGACGCCTATCTGGAGGATTGCTTTGCAGCCGTAAAGGAACGCTTCGGAGGTCTGGATATTCTGGTCAATAACGCCGGAATGGCACTTTCGCGTTCCTTCGAGGAGACCACCATGGCGGAGTTCGACCGCATCATGGCGCTCAATGCCCGCGTTCCCTATCTTGCCTGCCATCTCGCGCTGCCGCTGCTCCGCTGCTCGGAGTGCGCGTCCATTCTCAACATCGCCTCCGTCGTCGCGCACAAGGGCTATCCGCTGCAAAGCGCCTACGCCGCCTCCAAGCACGCGCTGGCCGGGTTCACGAAGTCTCTCGCCAGCGAGGTCTACCGTGAGGATATCCGCGTCCACCTTATCAGCCCCGGCGGCGTGTTTACCGACATGGTGCGCATTGCGCGGCCCGATCTGACCGGCGAGGATATGATTCTGCCGGAGGATATCGCGGAGATCGCCGCCTTCTTCATCGAGCATCGGACGAACGCCGTGATCGACGAGATCTGCGTCCACCGCAGCGGCAAGGAGCCGTTCCTTTGATCGCACTACGCCACAGCATGATAAAATGCCGGCCTGTTCGAAGCAGGCCGGCGTTTTTCGTTTTCAGTTGCTTTGCTGCGGCCATTCCAGCTGCGTATACTGCATTTGCAGCAAGCCCTTATCTCCTTCAAACAGCGTTTCCAGAGTCTGTGTTTCCTGCTCCGGCCCGTAGAGTGCGCGACTCTGCGTTCCGTCCACCGCCGT
>ENA-OPKP01000300-OPKP01000300.1-human-gut-metagenome-genome-assembly--contig:-NODE-300-length-10415-cov-2.719788_pt1 | contig 10415 bp, 6 predicted proteins | sample MGYA00241785_ERZ501697 | MGnify/ENA primary metagenome ERZ501697 (study PRJEB25962, sample SAMEA2042191) | human gut metagenome | biome: human gut; feature: human-associated habitat; material: faeces...
CAGCCAAGGCCCCGGTGCTGGTGCAGGGCATTGCCGATGTGGTGCTGGTGTTTGACGACCACGCCGAAATTCTGGACTATAAAACCGATAAAAGCCGCAATGCCACCTATTATATTGAGAGCTATGCCGCGCAGCTGCGGCTGTACCGCCGTGCGTTTGCCCTGCGTTTGCCGGTGCCGGTAACAAAGCTGACCATCTACTCGTTCGCCATGCAGGATGAGATTGATATCCCGCTGGAATATGCCGCCTTTGGAATAGGCGATAAACTTTTGGGCAGATAACGTGATTTTTTTCTGCCTGCCCCCCTTGACGCACGGGGGTTGGTATGCTATTATAGTAATACCTCTTTTGCGGGTCTATTTTTTTGTGCCCATTTTTAGGCACAGGGCCCGCGGGCGCAAAGGGCGGCAACCCTTTGCACAACGAGGGAGGCCTTTGGGCGCAGCGCAAAGCATCAAGCTTTAACTTCGGTGCTGCACCCGTATAAACCGTTAATTGGAGGTGCCGAACGAATGACTGTCAAGATCACCCTGGCCTGCACCGAGTGCAAGCAGCGTAACTACAACAAGGAAAAGAACAAGAAGAACAACCCGGATCGTCTTGAGATGAAGAAGTATTGCCGTTTCTGCAAGAAGCATACTGTTCACCGCGAAACAAAGTAAGTTTGAAGGAGCTTTTAAGATGGCTGATAACAAAGCGGTAAACCAGACCGCCGCCAAGCCGGAAGAAGCTAAAGCCGACAAAAAGGCTAAGGCAAACGACGGCAAAAAGAAGGTTCCCTTCACTGCCAAGGTCAAAAACTTTTTTGGCCGTATCACCAAGTATTTCCGTGATACCAAAAGCGAGCTGAAAAAGGAGGGGCGTCCGGTGATCTGCACCGAATGGATGAACCGGCCCGCGGCATCGACGATCCCGACCGTGCTGCCCGTCTTCGCCGAAGAGGAGGTAGGCTGCATGATGTGGGGATTGGTGAACGGCAAGACGCAGACCGACCTCCCGTGGGGCCACCGTCCCGAACACGGCGAGTACAAAGGACCGTGGCAGCACGACATTTACCACGGCGACTTCACCCCCTACGATCAGACCGAAATAGACCTGCTGAAAAAATACTGCAAATAACATTCCGACCCGCAAGACAATGAGAACAAAACTATTAGCACTGCTTTCCTTGGGAGCCGCAGGCCTTGTCCCGGCCGCGACGGCGCAGGAAATCCCCCTGACGCGCATCGACATTGACGTTGCGCAGGAAAAAGCCGAAATCGCCCCGACGATGTACGGCGTATTCTTCGAAGACATCAACCGCTCGGCCGACGGCGGCATCTATGCCGAACTGATCTTCAACCGCGGCTTCGAGGAGGCGAATCTTCCGTCGGGCTGTACCTACAATCCCGGAGACAAGCGCGTTTACGCGCCCCATAAATCGGTCTACTCCTCGCCCGAACACCTGCGAAGCTGGAGTATTCCGTGGAATATCGAGGACAAACATCCGGGCTGGACGGTCGAATGTCCGGCCGACGGCGAATACTCGGTCCGCATCGATGACACCGACCATCTGGGCGTCGAAGCATCGAAGGCCATGTACCTGACCATCGACCGCCATGCAGCCCCGTTCAGGCTGGTGAACAGCGGTTTCTACGGACTGGCCGTCGAAGCGGGCAAAAAATACGACCTGCGTTTCTACATCAAGGCCGCACCCGGCTACAAGGGCGGCGTGACGGCTGAAATCCTCACGGCGCAAAACGAGGTCATCGCCTCGAAACGTTTCACGCTCAAGGGCGACGGGGAGTGGAAATATTTCGAAGCCGTCATGAAGCCCTCGCAGACCATGAACGACGGCCGGTTCGCCCTGCGTTTCGATTCGGCGGGCGCACTGGAGATCGACTACGTGTCGCTCTTCCCGCAGGAGACCTTCCACAACCGGTCCAACGGCCTGCGCAGGGACGTCGCCCAATTCGTCGCCGACCTCAAACCGGCCTTCATGCGCTGGCCCGGCGGCTGTATCGTCGAGGGGCTGACGATGGAGAACCGCGTGAACTGGAAAAACACCATCGGCAAGCCCGAACTCCGCAAGGGCGAGTACAACCTCTGGGGCTACCACTCGACCAACGGCTTCGGCTACCACGAATTCCTGCAGTACTGCGAAGACATCGGGGCGCAGGCGATGTTCGTCTGCAACGCCGGCATGTCGTGCGACGGCCGCAACGGCGACTATTACGATGACAAGGAGGTCGAGGTGCTGATACAGGATGCGCTCGACGCCATCGAGTACGCCACGGGCGACGCCGAGACCACCAAATGGGGCGCCGAACGCGCAAAGAACGGACATCCCGCGCCCTTTACGCTCGACTATATCGAAGTAGGCAACGAGAACCACAGCGCCATGTACGCCAAATATTACAACCGCTTCTACAAGCGTATCCGCGAGGCCTACCCCGACATCACGATCATTACCTGCCTGCCGATGAGCGACCAGCTCTCGTGGATCGACGGTTACGACATGAACGATCCCCATTTCTACAACTTCCCCAGCTGGTTCTACGCCAACACCGACTACTTCGACAAGTTCCCGCGCGAAGAGGGCCACAAAACCTATGTCGGCGAATACGCCTGCAACATGGGCGTCGGTTCGGGCAACATGGAAGGCGCACTGAGCGAAGGAGCGTTCATGATGGGCATGGAACGCAATTCGGATCTGGTGACGATGACCTCCTACGCCCCGCTGATGGAGAATACCAAATGCCGCATGGGCGTCAACCTGATTCTGGTACGGAACGACGACGTCATCGGCAGGAGCTCCTACTGGGTCGAGCGCATGTTCACCGACAACCGTCCGGACGTGAATCTGGCCACCGACACGCAATTGGGTGTGCTTCCCGACAAGACCACTCCGGTCGGCGGCATCGGTCTGGGAACCTACCAAACGGCGGCGGAGTACTCCAATATCCGCATTTCGGTAGACGGTGAACAGGTTTACGCATCGGATCCGGAGAATAATCCCGGCGAATGGATTGCCGCTTCGGGCAACTGGAAAATCGAAGGCGGCAAGCTGATCCAGCCCGACGAGAACGGCACCGGCTCGATCATGCTCCGCGACCAATGGCTCGACGCCGTCAAGTCGAAGATCGTATCCGTGGAATTCGACGCCAGAAAGCTGGGCGGCAAAGAGGGGTTCGTCCTCAAGTTCGGCGCCAAAGATCCGGCGAACTGCTACCAGCTGACGCTGGGCAGCTTCGGCAATGCATGGACTATCTTCCAGAGCGTCGCCGACGACAACGCCTTCGTGCTGAACACCGACCGTCCGACGACACGCATCGAAACGGGCCGCACCTACCATGTGAAACTCGTCATCAAGGACAAGGATATCTTGGAGTGCTGGATCGACGGCCGAAAAGACCTGACCTACGACAACAGTTACGTACAGCGCCAATACGCCATCGCGGGACTGGACCGGACAAACGGCGAAGTGATCGTCAAGGTAATCAATGCCGAGGACGTTCCGATGCGCACGAAGCTCAATTTCCGTAACGCCGAATTCGAGCCGCAGGGCAAACGCATCTCGCTCTGGGCGAATTCCAAGCACGAGGAAAACACTTTCGAGGACCGGAACCGGATCGTTCCGGTGGAGGATGTCTTCAACAACGTAAGCTCCTCGATGGACGTCACGTTCCGCCCCCAATCTATGACCGTACTGAGACTCAAACTCAAAAAATAGCCCGCGCCGCCGTCTGCCGCCGTATTGCACCGAACCGGCGGCAGACAGGGCCGCAGGCCGCAAACCCGAACGAACATGAAAATCATCAGACACCGCATATTTCCGCTCCTGACAGCCACCGCAATCTTTATCGGCGGTACGGTTTCCGCCGCCGCACCGCAGTCGGGACAGTTCTACAAAACCAAAATGCACAAAGGCACGATCACCGTCGCCGACATCCGCCGGGACCACGGCCCTGCGCGCATGATCTCCACGGCCTTTCAGGGACTCATAAATCAAGAGACGGCCGAGTGCTACCTCTATTTAGCCGACCACCATGTCCGCCAGCTCGACGACACCAAACGCCCCTTCGAGATCCTGCCCCTCGGCGAAGGCCGCGATCCGGGTCTGCGCTCGCTGTTCAAGGCCTATGCGGACCGTGTGCAGAACATCTACATCTGGAGTCCAGAGGAAGACTGGTCGTGGAACATGGCCGTCATGCTCTCGGCCCAGCACCAAGGACTGCCGCTGACCGAGGAACTCTATGCCCGCCTGACGGCCGAAACCCCGTGGAAAGGTAACGTGGAGCGGCTTTACGGCCGTTGGGCGTCCAAGCGCGACGCATATGAATGGGCCATGGAGACCATTCAGCCCCAATGCCACCCGAACATACTCTTCACGCTGGGACTGCGCAGCGACTGGACGGGCAATCCGTGGACGCTCTACGACTATGCCGTGGCGTCGCGCGGCTTCGCATTCTGGCTCGACGACGCTGATCCCGAAGAGCGTTCGATCATCGAGGAGATCTGCCGAAAAGGCGACTTCAAGCCGGGAGCCATCGTCATGGGCTATGCCAAAAGCGGCGACGACCTGCTATACGTCACCAACCGCTACAACATCGGCTACGTCGTGAGCGACTACTACGCCAACGGCAGTTTCTGGTGCAGTTACCCCAACAAATCGTTCAAACAGCGGCCGGGCAAAGCCGTCAAGGCCGAGAACGGCAAAATCTACGTCAGCGTCGTATTCAGCGACGGCGACAACGTACAGTTCGACCAAAACGCGCTCTACGCCATCTGGACCGAGGACACCGACCGCGGGGCTTTCCCCGTCGGCACGACCCTCTGCGCCGGCATGCAGGAGCTGAACCCGTTCCTGCTGGAGTGGTATTACAAGCACATGAGTCCCAACGACGAGCTGATGGCCGGCCCTTCGGGCTACCAGTTCATCTACGGCCGCGACTACAGCGAGGAAGGTTATGAGAAGTGGCTCGAACTCAATCGCCAATGGCTCGCGTCGGCCGGATTCAAGACGGCCTGCTTTTGGCACACCTCCTACGGCACGGACCGTTTCTACCGCTATGCGGAAACCGCGGGACTCGAAGGCGTCTTCAACGGCGACGACGACGTGGTGCTGGACTACCACGACGGGGTAATCATCATGAATCAGGGCGACCATCTGGTCGCCGAAGGCGATCTGTACAACAACCTCGCGCACCGGCAGGGGCTGCTCGATCCTTCGCGGCCGCACTTTCTGAACGTCTACCCCACGGCGGCCACTTACGGCTACCACGGCGTGGCCCGTCTGAAACGCGAAGCCGAACGGCTGGAAAAGGATTTCCCCGGCCGCTTCGTATTCCTGATGCCCAAGGACAACGTCGCCACGGCCCGCAAGTATTACGAGGCGCACCCCGAACATATTCCGTGGAAAAACAAGTCTCAGAACAAATAATCCGGCCATGCTCAGACACACGATTATCCCGCTGCTGGCTCTCGCCGGCGCAACCGCTGTACAAGCCCGGACTCCCGATCCGTCGCTCGCACGACAGGAAGGCGTCCTGCAATGGGTGGACACGCGGATCGGCACGTCGGGCCACGGCCATACCTTCATGGGCGCCGCCGCACCGTTCGGAGCCGTGCAGCTCGGTCCCAACAACTTCAACAAAGGCTGGGACTGGTGTTCGGGTTACCACGATTCGGATTCGATCTGCGTGGGATTCGCACACCTGCACCTCAACGGCACGGGATGCAGCGACACGGGCGACCTGCTCTTCATGCCTACCGCGGGCGAAATACGTGTGACGCCCGGATCACAGGAGAATCCCGACAGCGGCTACGCCTCGCGCTACTCGCACCAGCGCGAAGCGACCGCCCCGGCCTACTACCGGCTGCATCTGGACGATTACGGCATCGACGTCGAACTGACTGCCACCGAGCGCGTGGGACTGCACCGCTACACCTTCCCCGGCGAGGGGCAGAAACAGGTGGTGATAAATCTCTTCGACGCCAACGGCGACGACCGCGCGACGGAGACCTTCATCGAACAGCAGGACAACCATACGGTCCGCGGCTACCGCTGTTCGTCGGGCTGGTCCAAACAACAGCGCATCTATTTCACGGCGCGCTTCTCGGAACCCGTGACGCTCGAAATCTACAAAGACGACAAACTCGCCGCAGGCAGCAGCATCGAGCGCGGCATAAACCTCAAGGGAGTCGCTCGGCTCGACGATTCGGCCCGCGAGGTACTGGTCAAAGTCGGCATCTCGCCCGTCAGCATGGCGGGCGCGGCGCGCAATATCGACTGTGAACTTCCCGGCTGGGACTTCGCCGCCACGGTCAGGGCGACCAGCCGCAAATGGGAACGCGAGCTGGGCAAAGTCGCGGTCAAAGGTTCGGACGATGCGGCCCGCCGTATCCTCTACACCGGACTTTACCACGCTTTCCTCCAGCCCAACCTCTTCAACGACTGCGACGGAGCATACCGCGGCGCCGACGGCAAAAACCACGAGGCCCCCGGACACGAGACCTACACCGTATTCTCGTTATGGGACACCTACCGCGCCGCGCATCCGCTCTACACGCTGCTGCAGCCGGAACGCGTGCCCGACATGGTCAATACGATGCTCGACATTTACGACGAGCAGGGTTATCTCCCCGTCTGGCACCTGTACGGCTCCGACACCCGCGAAATGATCGGCATCCAGTCGGTTCCGGTCGTTGCCGACGCCGTTATGAAAGGATTTCCGGGCATTGATTACGACCGCGCCTTCGAAGCCATGAAGCGGTCGATGCTGAGCGACTACAAGGGACTCGCATGGCTCCGCACGCAGGATTACATCCCGTCCGACAAGGAGGGCGAATCGGTCGCCAAAGGGCTGGAATATGCGCTGGCGGACGGCAGCATCGCCCTTGCGGCCGAAAAGCTGGGCTGCGAAGAGGATGCCCGCCTGTTCGGCAGGCGCGCCCGATTCTACACAAGTTACTGGGACCCCGAAACCCGATTTTTCCGCGGCCGCAACCTCAACGGATCGTTCCGCGAACCGTTCGATCCGTTCCACTCGACCCACCGCAACGACGACTACTGCGAGGGTACGGGGTGGCAGTACATCTGGCTGGTGCCGCACGACGTCCGGGGGCTGATTTCACTTTTCGGCAGCGAAGAGGCGTTCACGGAGAAACTCGACCGGCTCTTCACCGTCGAGGGCGACATGGGCGAACAGGCGTCGGGCGACATATCGGGCCTGATCGGCCAGTACGCCCACGGCAACGAACCGGGACACCACACCGTCTACCTTTACGCATACGCCGGACAGCAGTGGAAAACCGCCCGCATGGTGCGCCGCATACTCAACGAAATGTACACCGACCGGCCCAACGGACTGGCGGGCAACGAAGACTGCGGCCAGATGTCGTCGTGGTACGTACTTTCGGCGATGGGATTCTACCCGGTGAATCCTTCGCTGGGAATCTACGTCCTCGGCAGTCCCAAATTCTCGGAAATGACCATCCGGACGGAAAACGGCAAAAAATTCACGGTAAAGGCCGAAGGCAATTCAGAACGCAACATCTATATCCAGTCGGCGGAACTCAACGGCAAACCCTATCCGTACGCCTACATCCGCCATAGCGACATCGTAAAGGGCGGAACGCTGCGCCTGACAATGGGTCCGCAACCGAACAGGGAGTTCGGCGCCGCTCCGGAACACCGTCCCTTCGAACGTTAAATTACAGATAACCCGACCAACAACCCGACCATGAAAACCCTACACCAGAATCTTTCGCTTCCGGCGCTGGCCCTGCTGCTGGGCGCCTGTTCTCAGCCGGAAGCCCAAATAAACATCGATGCGGCACAGCGCGGCGCAGAGGTTCCCTCATCCCTGTACGGCATCTTCTTCGAAGAGATCAACCACGCGGGCGACGGCGGACTCTACGCCGAGCTGATTCAGAACCGCGGATTCGAAGACAGCTCCGTACCCGAAGGCTACCGGATCGAAGGCGATAAAATCTATCCGCCCGCCGTCTGCAATCACCTTACCGGCTCGAAGCCCCATCCCGATCTGGCATTTCGCTGGACAACGGACGAAATACCCGCATGGTCGCTCGAACAGTTGGCAGGCGAAGGCGCGACCATGCAACTCACGACCGAATATCCGCTCAACAGCGCGACTCCGACGGCGCTGAAGGTCACGCTTCCCGTTCAGGGACGCGTCGCGCTCTCCAATACCGGATTCTGGGGCATCAACATCGAAAAGAACAAAAGCTATTTCCTGCGTTTCAACACCTCGAACGGCAACCGGTTCGACGGCAAAGCCACCATCAAACTCGTCGGCGCCGACGGCACGGAACTCTGCAACCGGCCGCTGGCCCTCGACCCGGATAAATCTTGGTGTCAGTATTCGGGCGAACTCGTAGCTGCCGGCACTGACCACAACGCCCGCTTCGTCATCGAACTCGAAGGCAAGGGAACGCTGCTGCTCGATTACGTTTCGCTCTTCCCGGCCGAGACGTTCCGCAACCGCGAAAACGGACTGCGCAAGGATATCGCCGAGACGCTCGAAGCCATGCGTCCGGCATTCGTCCGCTGGCCGGGCGGCTGCGTGGTGGAGGGCATCACCCTTTCGAACCGCATCAAATGGAAGGAAACCATCGGCGATCCGGCCACCCGTCCGGGTGTTTACGACACTTGGGGCTATCGTACCACGATGGGCTTCGGCTACCACGAATTCCTGCAGTTCTGCGAGGACATCGGTGCCGACGGCATGTTCGTCTGCAACGTGGGGCTGGGCTGTCAGGGCCGCGCGGGCGACGCCTGCCCAGAGGATGAGGTGGACTTCTTCATCAACGACGCACTCGACGCCATCGACTACGCATTGGGCGACGGCACGACCGCGTGGAGCCGCAAACGCGTCGAGAACGGTCATCCCGAACCTTTCCCGCTGAAATACGTCGAAATCGGCAACGAAAACTGGGGCCCGGTCTATGAAAAGCGTCACGACAAATTCTACAAGGCCATCAAGGCGAAATATCCGCAGTTAAAACTCATCTCGACGCTCGGACTGGGCGGCCAGCACCGTCACGAGAAGGTCGATATGATAGATCCCCACTGGTACGTGTCGCCCGAATTCTTCTTCGCCAGCGACAAACTCTTCGACCAACAGGAACGCGGGGATTACGAAATCTACATCGGCGAATACGCCGTCAATCAGAACGTCGGCGGCGGCAACCTGCTCGGCGCACTGGCCGAGGCGGCGTTCCTTACGGGCGTCGAGCGCAACTCCGACCTTGTGAAGATGGCCTCCTACGCTCCGCTGTTAGAGAACGTCAATGACCGCGTCTGGCCCACGAACCTCATCTGGTTCGATTCCCACCGCGTCATGGGACGCTCGTCGTATCAGGTACAGAAGATGTACGCCGAAAACCGTCCGTCGTTCAACGTCGCCACCGCATTCGAACAGCCGACACACCCCGTCGAAGTCCGCGGCCGAATCGCATTGGGCGGCTGGAATACCGACAACGAATACAAGGACCTGAAAGTCACGCTGGCCGACGGTCACACCGTCGAAGCCGACATGACGCAGGGCTGGACGCCCCAAGAGGGTACATGGACCGCCGGGGAAGGCACGCTGAAAGGCTCCGGTCCCGGCGTGATGCGCTGGATTCTATGGAGCACGCCGGAAGCGTTCGGCGACTGCTCGATCTCGCTCAAGGCCCGCAAGACCGCCGGAGCGGAGGGATTCCTCATCTACTTCGGCATGCACGACGGGCTGAACGGCTACGTGCTCAACATCGGCGGCTGGGGTAACCAGACCACGGCTTTCCAGCGCATCGACGGCAACGACATGCCGCAGATTCCCAACAACATCTCGCAGCATGTGGAGGAGGGACGCTGGTATGACATCCGCATCGACGTCAAAGGCGGCAAATTCACCTATTATCTCGACGACAAACAGATGCTCGAAACGACGATCGAGAACATACAGCGCTATGTAGTTTCGGGTTACGACGAGAGTACGGGCGAACTGATCGTCAAATTCGTGAATGCCACCGAAGAGCCGTTCACCACGTCGATCAACCTGCAGAACGTAACCTCCGTGGAGCGTAAGGGCAAAGTCGTCACCCTCACGTCGAACGATCCCAAAGACGAGAACACGCTCGACGATCCGAAGAAGGTATTCCCAAGGGAAAGCACCTACAACGGCTTCTCGGAAAGGTTCGACTACACGTTCGAACCGTGGTCGCTGACCGTGCTGCGCATCAAGGCCGAAATCTAAACATCGCATGAAAGGATAACCCGCCTTCCGGAACCGGGCTGCGGATTATCCTTTTTTCAAAATTCCGAACCGCATGAAAAAGATTCTTTTCACCCTGCTCTCAGCTGCCGTCGCCGTATCGGCCGCGGCCGGCGACAAAAACTACCTCCGCTATGTGGATCCCTACATCGGAGC
>ENA-OPKP01000301-OPKP01000301.1-human-gut-metagenome-genome-assembly--contig:-NODE-301-length-10402-cov-3.142940_pt1 | contig 10402 bp, 9 predicted proteins | sample MGYA00241785_ERZ501697 | MGnify/ENA primary metagenome ERZ501697 (study PRJEB25962, sample SAMEA2042191) | human gut metagenome | biome: human gut; feature: human-associated habitat; material: faeces...
GCGGCGCAAGGCGCTCGTCCGTTCGGGGAGGAACATCGGCAAGGACGCGATGGGCACGATGGCGAACACGCTGATTTTGGCGTTTTCCGGCTCGTCGCTGAATCTGCTGCTGCTGTGCCAGATCTTTGACTATCCGCTCATTCAGATCTTCAACACCGACGCCATTGCGATCGAGCTGATCCGCGGACTGGCAGGCTCCATCGGCATTATCCTGACGGTACCGCTGGTCGCGCTGCTGGCTTCGCAGATGATGGGGCCGCAGAAGGCTGCAAAAAAATAAAAAGATGTCCTCGGATACAGCGTATCCGGGGACATTTCCATGCTTTGACTCAGGCATCCTGTAAGCTCCGGGCCAGAATGCCGATCCACTCGTCCAGCGGCAGGATATAGCTGCCCGGATCGTCGAACTGGTAGAAATATGCATACAGGAACACGTTTCCGCGCTGGATCAGGACGACGGGGAAGTGGAGCGTTCCCTCATAGGCGGTCAGCGTGCAGCCGTCCACCTCCGGCGCGTCCAGCGGCATATAGCTGCGGTCACGGCGGGCAATGGCGTGGTATTCCCGCAGCAGCTGCCGCGCCAGCCACGGCGAAGCCGTCTCGTAATAGTCGATATACAGCCCGCCGCGCAGAACGCTGCCGTCGGCGCGGGTCACGTCCGCGACCTCGTGGTAGTCGATCATGGACGGCGCGAGCCAGTCGGAGTGCAGCTCGACAAGGTTAAAGCCCATGCCCGTCATGCTCTCCCGGTAATCGGTCACAGCCGTGCCGTCCGCAGAGGCAAGGTCCCGCATGGAGGCAAACGGAAGCTGACCCTCGAGATCGGAGGGGTGATGATCCTGCGCAGGCTCAGTTATGCGGCAGCAGCCGACAATTATGAGCGCGGCGGTCAGGCCCAGCCGGACGAAGCGGATGACATGACAGCGGACGGCGTTCCGCCGCCAGCCGCTCCGGCGCTCCGGCTGACGGCCCTGCTCCAGCGTCCTTTGAAGCTTCCGCAGAGCGCGCAGCTCCCGCACGGAGCGGACGACGGCCCCGACAGCCAGCGCCGCAAAGAGAAGAAAGACCGGCGTCCGAAGCTCCAGAATGGCGCGCAGCAGACCGACGCGCTTGAGGATCGGCGCAAGCAGAAACACAAGGATCCACAGCGCAGCATAGATCGCCGCGTTTACGCTCCGCGATTTTACGGCCTTGAGCGCCAGCGCCTGCACGGCGGGATCGGTATTCAGCTCCCGCGCAGCCGGATCGTGCGAACGGTAGATGTAGAACTCGCCACGCCGCGCAACGTATTCCCAGCCGTATTGGGCGCAAAGCTCCACCTGCTCCGGGTCCGGCTCATAGCCGTCGCCGAGCAGGCCCGTGTCCTTCTGCGCGGCCTCCAGCCGGTACTGGACGCGCTGCGGCACGGCGCGCTCGAACACGGCCACACCGGCAAACAGACCGTCCTTTTTCAGCAGCAGGCCCTCGCGGGCCAGATCGGTCAGCCAGCACTCCGTACCTTCCACGTCATAGTCCGGGCAGGGCGGCAGGCGCAGGACATATTTCGGCTTTTCTGCTTTTTTCATCGGCTCATCCCTCCTCCGGCGCTTCCGCGTCCATGATGCACTGCCGCAGGCGCTCCAGCTCCGCGCGGTAGGCTTCAATGCCCTTGGCCGTGACGGCATAGGTGCGCTTGCGGCCCTCGACGCTCGTTTCGCAGATGTATTTTTCCTTTTCGAATTTTGCAAGAATGGTGTAGAGCGTGGCCGGGCCAAGCTGTACGCGGCCTCTGGTGCGGCGCTCGATGAATTCGGCGGCGTCTATGCCGCACATGGGGCCGGTTTGAAGTGCCATCAGGACGTAGAACATTGATTCCGTCAGAAGCTCCATGGACTTTTTGGGCATGAGCGGCGGCCTCCCTTCAATATCGTTTTATGATATCAATATACGATATTATAAGCGGCGGCACTATTTTTGTCAATAGGGCAATGCACGCCGCCGTGCTGAGGAATGTATGCTGCCGCGTCCGCTCCGAACGGAGGGCAGGGGGGAAGGAAAAAGGAGGCGCCGGACGGCGCCTCCTTGGGCTGTAAAGCATCGCAATATTTCGCAGTCTGCGGCGGAAGCTGTGCGCTCAGCGCTGATTTGCGCTGTCGATGGCGAGCACCACGGCCAGCGCCAGCAGCTCGTCGCGCGGCTCCGGAATGTCCAGCGTGTAGCAGTCGCCCCACGTCAGCCACTCCTTCTCGATGGAGAGTGCGCGGCGCTCTCCGTCCCATGCAGTGAACTCGTGGGCAAGGAACTCGCCCTCGATATGCCAGTCCGGGCCTTCCACGGTGTATTCCTGCACGAAAAGGGTGAAATGCTGGACGACCTGCGCACATTCCTGCCCGCCGATGGTCACGGTAAAGCGGGGGCGGAACGTCAGCACCTCCTGATGGATGCTGGCCGCCTCCCGGCCAGAGAGGTCATAGACGCGCAGTATCTTTCCCCAGGTGAGCAGCTCCTGCTCTACGAACCAGCGGTCATGCCCGTCCTCGTCCCAGACGTTGAAGCGGTCGCCGATGGTAAAGACGTGCTGACGCATATAGAGCTTCATTCCGCGCTCCTCCAGCTTCCGTCAAAGATCTGCGCAATGGGCGAATCGGAGCCGACGACCAGCGTCTTGTTCTTGCCGGTCAGTGAGCTGCGCGCCATGTCGAGCGCACGGACGAATTCGTAGAAGTCGGCCTTCTCCTGCGTGTCATAGGCGGCGCTCAGGATGCGCATATATTCCGCCTCGCCCTCGGCCTTGAGCTTTTCTGCCTGCGCCTTGGCGGCGGAGATCGTGATCTCGACCGACTTGTCGGCATCGTTGCGGATCTCCTTGGCCTGCGCGGCACCCTCCGCCGCGTAGGAGGCAGCGATGTTTTCACGCTCGGAGATCATGCGCTCATAGACTGCGGACTTGTTTTCGTCCGGCAGGTCGATCTGCTTGGTCTCGATGGCGAGGACGTAAATGCCGAAGCTCTCAAAATTGCTGGTTTTGCGGAGATTTTCCATGATCGCGCTGGCAAGCTCGCCGTCGCGCCCGGAAATGACCGCCTCCTGCTTCATGGAGCTGATGACGGTTTTCAGGCTGTTGTAGACGGCCTGATCGAGACGGGACTCCGCCGTGGCGACGCTGCCGGACAGCGTCTGGATGAATTTGAGCGGGTCGTCGATCCGCCAGAGCACGAAGCTGTCGGCGACCATGGATTTCTTGTCGGAGGTAATGACGTCGCTGACGGCCAGATCGTAGAGCATCTCCGTTTTGGGGAGCGTGCTGGCGGACTGGACGAACGGCGTTTTGAGCGAAAGACCCGGCTGATCGATGATGCGGACGACCGCGCCGAACTGACGGATGATGGTGTATTCATTTGCCTGCGTCACGACAAGGCTGCCTGCCAGTACGATGATCAGCAGCACGGCGCAGACGATGGGAATCAAAATTTTCAAGGTTTTACTCATTTTCGCTGCCCTCCTGTCCAAGCGTTGCATACGGCTCCAGCGGGATGGAGGTCTGCACGCCTGCAGCCTCGTCCACGATATACAGCTTCATATCCGGCAAAATCTCCTCCATCGCCTCATAGAACAGCCGCTGCTTTGTGATAAGGGGATATTTCTGATATTCGTTGAAAAGCTCCTCGAAACGCGCCGCCTGACCGTTGGCCTCGTTGATCTTGCTTTCCCGGTAGGCCTCCGCCTGCTTGACGATCTCGTCGGCGTCGGCGCTGGCGGCGGGCGTGACCTCGTTGGCGTACTTCTTGGCGTTGTTGACGGCGGTATCCGCGCCCTGCTTGGCCGTCTCCACGGCGGTGAACGCCTGCTGGACCTCCGGCGTGGGCGGCTCCGCGTCCTGAATGGTGATGTTCGTCAGCTGAATGCCGAGATCCTCCGTTTCCAGACGCTCTACGATCTTCTGCTTGATGTCCGCCTGGATCTCGCTCTTGCCGGTCGTAATGACGCTGTCTACGTCATAGAGGCCGATCGTGTCGCGGATGTAGCTCTGGCAGAGCATTTTGAGAATGCCGACCGGGTCGTTGGAATTGTAGAGATATTTGACCGGGTCGGTGACGCGGTACTCCACATAGAAATCGACATTGACGAAATTGTAGTCGTAGGTGATCATCAGCGACTCGGAATCCACGGATTCGTTGCTGCCGGTGCGGTAGCCGAGCGGGAAGCTCTGGACGCTCTTGCTGACCTTATACACCCGCTGCACGAACGGGATCTTGAATTGCAGGCCGGAGGCCGAAACGGTGGTCGGCTTGCCGAAGGTGGTGATGACGGCGTATTGATCCTCCTTCAGCGTGTAGAAGGAATCAAACGCGGCGACCAGCAGAAAAATGGCCAGTGGGATCAGCCAGAGCAGCTTTTTCAGCCGCCCGGGGCGTCTGCCGCCGGAGCGGCCCGAATGCCGGGGCCCCGGCCCGTAATTGTTGTAGTTTGTATAATCGTCCATAATAGGCTCCTTTCCTCCGGAATCTTGTCCGTATGCTTTTTAGACGAGCGCCGCGCAGAAAAGTTCTGCCCTCCGCGCAGAATTTGCCGGAAAGCGCCGGAGCCGCCGCGGCAAAAGGCTCCCATAGCTATTATGACATAAAATCGTCCCGGCGAACAGCGTTTTTTCTGGCGCAGCGCGGCGGAATGTGCTATACTGTAAAAACACCAAGACAGTAAAGGAAATCAAAGCCATGACTGAAAAAGAGATCGGCGAGCTGCGGCGGCGTCTGCGCCCGGATCGCACCAATATCACATCCGTTTACGGCTGCTACGTTTCGGACAGCCGCGAAATTCTCTCCAGCTTCCGGCAGTCGCTTTCGATCTGCACGGAGGACGATAAGGAGCTTTATCTTGGCCTGCTCAAGAAGGCACTCTCCGGCTCCATCGACAAAAATCTGCTCGACCTGACCTTCCGCACCCAGCAGGTCGCGGACAGCGACGAGCACCGTTTGCTCATGAAGCTGCGCGAGACGAAGCTCACAGACGAGGAAACGCTCCGGCAGTTTTACCAGACCGTGATCGATTCGCTCTCCATCGAGGGGCACTATCTCATCCTGCTGGCCCACGAGAGCTATGACGTGCCCTTCAAGGCGCGCGACGGCGCTGCGCTCGAGGACGGGGATACCGTTTTCTCCTACATCCTCTGCGCCGTCTGCCCGGTCAAGCCCTCGAAGCCCGCGCTGAGCTACTGCGCGGAGGAAAAGAGCTTCAAGCTCCAGTCTCCGGGCTGGACGGCCTCCGCACCGGAGCTCGGCTTCCTGTTCCCGGCCTTTGACGGCCGCCGGCCGAATATCTACGATGTGCTCTATTATACGAAGAACGCTGCGGACAATCACGCGGAGCTGATCGAGGGCCTGTTCCGTGTACAGCCGCCGATGCCGGCGGAGGAGCAGCGCGCATCGTTCCAGTCGGTGCTGGGCGCGCTGGACAAGGAATGCGACCTGAAGGTCGTGGAATCCGTCCACAATGAGCTGTGCCAGCGCATCGAGGTGCATAAGGAGACGAAGGACCCCGATCCGCTCACGGTCACGAAGGAGGACGTGAAGTCCGTCCTCGCCGACTGCGGCGTTTCGGAGGAGCATCTTGCCGCTTTCAGCGTCGAATATGACCGCGAGTTCGGCGAGGACGCGCAGCTCAGCCCGCGCAACATCATTACGCCGAAAAAGTTCGAGGTCAAGACCCCGGACGTGGTCATTCAGGTCGCGCCCGACCGCAAGGACCTGTTGGAAACGCGGCTGCTCGGCGGCGTGCCGTATCTGCTCATCCGCGCGGACGACGGCGTGGAGGTCAACGGCGTCAGCATCCAGATGCCGGAGTAAATCACAGAAAAGGGGCCGAAACCGGCCCGAAAATATGCATTCAGGAGGTTTTTTATGGCAGTCAATACCGATCCCAGACTTCAGAATCAGATCATCTATTCCATCTATGTCCGCAACCACACGCCGGAAGGAACCTTCCGCGCCGTGATCGGCGATCTCGACCGCATCCGCGCGCTCGGGACGGATATCATCTGGCTCATGCCGATTCATCCCATCGGCGTGCAGGGCAAGAAGGGCACGCTGGGCTGCCCGTATGCCAACCGCGATTACCGCAGCGTCAACCCGGAGTACGGGACGATGGAGGACTTTCAGGAGCTTGTGCGGCAGATCCATGCGCGCGGTATGAAATGCATGATCGACGTGGTGTATAACCACACCTCGGCGGACTCCGTCCTGTACGCCGAGCATCCGGAATATTTCTATCACAACAAGGAAGGAAAGCCCGGCAACAAGGTCGGCGACTGGGCCGACGTGATCGATCTGGACTACACCAACCGGGAACTTTGGCAGTATCTGACCGATACCCTCATCATGTGGGCGAAGCTGGTGGACGGCTTCCGCTGCGACGTGGCCTCCTTCGTGCCGCTGGAGTTCTGGCAGCAGGCGCGCCGGGCGGTCGCCAAGGTCAACCCGGACTGCATCTGGCTGGCGGAGACGGTGCACCAGAGCTACGGCTGCATGGCGCGCCGGATGGGCATTTATTCCGCGCTGGACTTTGACGAATTCTCCGCGTTCGATCTGGAATATGAATACGATGTGCGCGAGGCGTTCGACAAATATTTGCAGGGCAAGATCGCCCTGAGTCACTATCTGGACATGCTGAACTTTCAGGAGGCCATGTATCCGGCGAACTACAACAAGCTGCGCTTCCTGGAAAACCACGATCAGCCGCGTATCTGCTCCTTCGTACACGACGAGCAGGCGCTCGTGAATTACACAGCCTATCTCTACTTCCTCAAGGGCACAACGCTGCTCTACGGCGGGCAGGAGTTTGAGAACACGCATACGCCGAGCCTCTTTGAAAAGGAGCCGTTCGAGCGGGAGACCGGGCACGACCTCAGTGCGCTGCTGCGCCGTCTGGCCGAGGTGAAGCGGCAGTTTGGCTGCCGGGACTGGTTCCGCGCGTCGGCGGACGATGAAAACGACATCGCCATTCTTGAGCGCGGCGGCGACGGCAAGCAGTTCCTCGGCGTATTCTCGCTGCGCGCCAAAGCGGCGGATGTCACGGTCAGCGCACCGGACGGCAGCTACCGGAACATGATCGACGGAACGGCGGTCGAGGTGAAGAACGGACGGCTGCACTGCAGCGGCACGCCGGTCATTTTCCAGCTGTAAGCATTTTGACGCGCTTTTCGGAAGGAACCGTTCAAGATGCTGCTGGCCGTTGTGTTCTGAGCGGGAACGGCTGACGGGTATCCGTAAAACAGAAGGCTCCTCCGTATGGATGAAACCATACAGAGGAGCTTTTGCATTGCTTTTCAGATTGGCCGGAGATGAAGAGAGACAGTCTTGGTAAAAGAGTTTATGATCGTTCCGGCTACATCGGTGGATAAAACAATGCTGCCTGAGTCTACCGAATTTGTTTCGGTATCTGTTACTGCTTCGATTGAAAACGTTGTTATAGCATTTGCTCGCTTTCTTATTCCACAATCTGCCTGCACGGATGCTTTGATCGACGTTGAATCCAGGCTCAGCTCCGCGCCAGTGCCCGGGGCTGCGCAGAGCTCGAAGATCTTCTTCAGAGCCCCATCGTCCCGCCAGCGGCAGAAGCAGCTGTACACAGTCTGATGCGGACCGAATCTCGCCGGAGTATCCCATCCCCGGCTCGCATCTCCGTTGCCTCCTTGTCCGGAATTTCATGTGGATTTTACAAGAATTTGCTTGCCTGCGGCGTGCTTTCCGGTTATTATGGAAGCAAGAGGTGAAAAAGAATGACTTATGAAGAGATCCGCCAGGACAAGGCAATCCATACCTATATCGCGCAGGCCGATGCTTCCCTGAGCGCCCTTGGCTTCACGGAGCACAGCTTTGCGCATGTGACCGCTGTTGCAGAGAAGGCGGGCTATATCCTGCAAACGCTGGGTTATCCGGAGCGGATGGTGGAGCTGACAAAGATCGCGGGCTATCTCCACGACATCGGCAATCTGGTCAACCGCGTCGATCACAGCCAGAGCGGCGCCGTCATGGCCTTCCGCATTCTCGACAACATGGGCTTTGAGCCGGAGGAGATCGCGCTCATCACGACGGCCATCGGCAATCACGACGAGGGTACCGGCGTGCCGGTCAATCCGATGGCGGCGGCGCTCATTCTGGCGGACAAGTCCGACGTCCGCCGCAGCCGCGTCCGCAACACGGACATTTCCACGTTCGATATCCATGACCGCGTGAACTACTCCGTCACAAAGTCGGAGCTGAAGATCAACGAGGCGCATACGCTCATCAAGCTCAAGCTGACCGTCGATACGCATATGGGCTCCGTCATGGACTATTTCGAGATCTTCATGGCGCGTATGATCCTCTGCCGGAAGGCGGCGGAAAAGCTGGGCCTGCAATTCAAGCTCATGATCAACGAGCAGCAGCTGATCTGACGCGGCGTCTGTCTGCGAAATCAGGAAACACCGAAAATACAAGGCCCGGCATGGGATGCTCCATGCCGGGCCTTTTGATCTTTTACGGCAGAAGGCCGTGCCTTACAGCAGGGCCGGGGCCTTCTGGTGATAGAGCTTCTCGCCCGTGAACCGTCCCTGCGGGAGGTAGGTGATCGACGAGATGCGCGGGCCGGAGACGCCATACTTCGGGTTGTAGCCGAAGAGGTTGACGTAGCGCAGAAGGTCGTCCTCCTCGCGCGCCATGGCGTCGAGCACCTCCAGCGCGGCCTTCGCGTCGTCCACGGCGCGGTGCGTGTTCTGGGTCGTGACGCCGTAGGCGTCAATGGCGCTCTGGAGCTTGTGCGGATACTGGCGGCGATCCTTGTAGACCGTCATGGCGTCGAGCATTTTGACGCCCTTGAGGGCGTCGGCCAGCTCCAGCCGCGCCAGAAAATAATACAGGAAGCACAGGTCAAACTGTGCGTTGTACGCCACGATCAGGGTGTTCGGATGCGAGATGGCCGCAGCAAACTGCGCCGCCGCCTCCCATTTTTCCACGCCCTGCTGCGTCAGCATCTCCGGCGTGATGCCGGTCAGCTGCGTAATCATGGACGGGAGCGTCCGGCCCTCGGACAGGCGGATGAACACGTCCATCTCCGACTCGATGCCGCCGGGCGTGACGCTGGCGGCAGCCAGCTCGATGATCTCGTCCTTTTTGCAGTCAATGCCTGTCGTCTCGGTATCGAGCACGACGATGCGTTCAAATTTTTCAAACAGGGAATCCAGCATATCCTCACCTCATGCGGATATTCTACAGGAAAATGCGGGAAAAAGCAAGAACGGCACACACATGCTCCGGTAAAACGCTCAACTCCGCAGAACGGAGCCGTTTACCGCGTCGGTAAATTGTCCCTCGGCAATGACGGGCACGCCGCCGACAAATACATAGTCCATGCCCTCCGCGCAGCGCTCCGGCGCGGCGTAGGATGCGGTCTCATGGATGCGCGCCGGGTCAAACAGGCAAAGGTCTGCGTCCATCCCGACGGCGAGACGGCCCTTCCCGGCAAGCCCGAGCACGGACGCGGGCCGGGAGGTGAGCCGTTCGACGGCCTGCTCCAGCGTCAGGACGCCCTGCCTGCGCACATATTCCTCCAGCAGATGGGCGCAGTTTCCGTATACGCGCGGATGCAGCAGGCCGCTGGTGGGGTAGGTGGCATCGGAGATGACGGACGAGAACGGCGCGCGCAGCGCCGCGCAGATATCCTCGTTTGCAGTGATGCGGTCGATCATGGTAACGGCGCAGCTTTCCGACGCCAGCAGGTCGAATGTAAAATCAAAGGGATCGACGCCCTCCGCAGCGGAAATTTCCGCAACGGAGCGGCCGACAAAGCGGCGGTTTTCCTCCCGCGTGACGGTGGACACGTCAATGTTCTCCCAGCCGACGAGCAGCGAAAGATTTTCAAAATCCGTACCGGTTCGCATCCGCTCACGCATGGCCGCGCGGAATTCCGGAACGCGGAGCTTCTGCGTCAGCGTGTCCAAGCCGCCCTCCTGTGCCTCGGGCGGAAGGACGTGGATCAGCTGGGTGGAGCCGGCCGTATAGGGGTAGAGGTCGCAGCTCACGTCGAGGCCATCCTCCCGCGCGCGGGTGAGCAGCGCCAGCATCTCCGGCATATACCTGCCCCAGTAGGCCTTTCCGATGCTCTTGAGGTGGCTGATATGCACCGGCGTGCGGAGCGCCCGCGCCACAGTCAGCATTTCCCTCAGCGCCTCCACGACGCCAGCGCCCTCCTGCCGCATGTGAACGGTGATGGGAACGCCGCTATCACGCAGCGGAGCCAGCGCCGCGATCAGCTCCTGCGTCGTATAAAAGCACTCCGGTGCGTAGCCAAGCCCGAGCGAAATGCCCAGTGCGCCGCCGGAAAGTGACTCCTCCAGCAGGCGGTGGACCTCCCGCAGCGCCTCCGGCGCCAGCGGCCCCGGCCCCACCCC
>ENA-OPKP01000310-OPKP01000310.1-human-gut-metagenome-genome-assembly--contig:-NODE-310-length-10310-cov-2.448854_pt1 | contig 10310 bp, 7 predicted proteins | sample MGYA00241785_ERZ501697 | MGnify/ENA primary metagenome ERZ501697 (study PRJEB25962, sample SAMEA2042191) | human gut metagenome | biome: human gut; feature: human-associated habitat; material: faeces...
GAGCATAACGCGGGAGGTAAACGGCATAGTGCACAACCAGAAGCACGTGCCCGAAGAACTCCGAAAGCTCGACAAGCTGTTAGCCGACAAATACTTCTGCAATTTCTCCCTGTTTCAAAGCCTGCCCGACTCTTGGGCTCTCGACCAGCTCTTCCCGGTCATGCCAATTGAGAGGCTCGACGAAAAACCCAATTGCAGCGTAACGCTACAGGACATCACATGCGACAGCGACGGTAAAATCACCGAATACATAAACTACATGCAACCGGTCGGCAACCTCCTTCGTTACTTTAATGTAAAATGCCATAATTCTATTGTTTTTAATGTTATCCAAATTTTCTTACTACTACCGCCTTGCCCCCCTGTGTGAGCACCTTGCCGCCTTGTGTCAGCGCCACGTAAGGGCCTCTGTCCTCCACCTCCAGCTTTAACATCATACCGTTGCTGAAAGGTATCCTGGGAGAGTATCCGTCGGCAACCTTGGCATATCCGGCATCTCCGCTCTTCTTGACGTACCAGTGACAGTTAAATATGGCGGATGGATTCGGGATAACCCCCATGGTATCCCGAATGACGGGTCTGGGAAAGATGGCGTAAGTCCCATCCGGAACACCCGTAGGTACACCCTCCCAGTCGGCTTCAATCTTCGGAATCCTGCGGCGTATCACCGTAGAGACTGCCGGGTCCGATGTGCCCGGGGTTGATGCCGGAGTCCCGGAAGCCGCATAGGTGGCCTTGCAGACAATCGTGATGTCATCACCTATATAATTGCGGTCAATCTTATATACATTCTTGTTCAGTGATACAAACTCCCAGTCGTTGTCACCCGCTCCTGTGGTTATCGCCTCCAGCGCTCCCGTAGACAACAGACGGTACCAGAAGAACTTGCATTTGCCCGTAGCCGTCACGTCCGTGTCGCCTACCATCAGTTTAGCCGTGATGGTCTGTGCGGTGATGTCACGCACCGGGTTCCAGTCCAGCGTGGACGGGCTGTCTATCGTCAATACGGGGATCGCATCCGTACCGTCAACCGCGCGGACAAGACAGCTCATCTGAAAAGTAAACAGCTGTCCGGTACGTGTGTCGGCATATTCCGCGTAAAACTCCAGCGTGACGGGTTTTAGGACGGTGACATTTTTTTTCATTGTGATCTGTCCCTTGCTGTCACCGGACTCCGTAATGCTGTAGCCTGTGTTTGTCGATGTGATAAGTGTGCGTGTGGTTCCGATGCGCTCGTACCACTTCATGTTGGTCAGCCTGGAGTTGACCGCCCCGATTTTAGTCACCGCTTCCGGATCGGTGGCGTTGCACCGCGGAAACAGGACCAGCGGTGTCAGCGTATAGTCCGGAGTGTATTCAGCTTTGTCAGCCTGGTAGACCTGCATGTCCGGCACGCTGCCCACCACCTCGATGTTACAACTGGTTTGTAACAGCCGGTAGTTGATTTCTATTTTTCGTTGCTTTGTTGCCATTGTATAAAACCATTTTAAAATGTTACAAAATTCTCCGCCACTTCAAACTGCTGCCCGTCACGCAATAACGCCTGTGCTTTAAACGTACACACCCGCATGTTGGTATAATTCGGTCCGAGATCATCTATCGTCAGAGGAAGATTTTTCCCGGTGCCGGCACGCTTCACCGCCCATGCGTTATCTTCTGATACATTCCCGGTATCACGCGTCCAGCTCACATCAGCGTCAAGTATATGATCTGTCACGTCACGGTTGTACAGCTTGCCGGTAATATATAACGTTGTGGAAAAAGTCTCGATATCAAAATACCACCCCTTTGTGCTGCCGATCTCTATCGTAAATTCCGGGTTCCCTTCCAGCATCGCCCATCCGGCCGCCGCATATTGCGGTTCGTCGGCTGTTCCCGTCATCAGGCACTTCCATTTGCAGCCGTAGTGCCAAACCGTGTCCGCCCGCTCCTGCGTATTGGTGTAAGGATTGTCAGAGGACGCGACTTCGGCCGACCAAAAGCCACGGTCCACCAGTTCCTGTACGGGCAGTCCCTGCCAGTCCACCCGGTAAAGTTCACCGAAGATGCCGGCACGGGCGAATATGTACGAGTGCTTATAGTTGACGGGGAGATTGTCAAACAAATCCAAATTGGGCAAACGCCCCAATATCATGTAATAGTTGTTCTGTTCCAAGACAGGCTTCGTTACTCCTTCCAGCCAGACAAGACATTTATCCGTGGTGGCGGACAAATACCAGTAGCTTTGCCTGTCCTCATTGAAGGCGTTTCCTCTTCTGGTAATGATCGTCAACTCTGTGGGAGGATAGTTTTTACCGCCCGGCACCTCACTGTCCGGGTATGACAACACCGAGATGGAGTTGGCCGGGACATTCTTGGACAGCACGCGCATCCACGAGGCGTAATACTCCCCCGTTGAAAAGAGGTTGTTTACAATCCCGTACACTATATCACCCTCCTGGAATGCGGTGAAGTCATTCTCCCAGCGCTTGCGCAATTTCAGGGTATAAGTTCCGTCGCTCTCTAAAGCCACGGACTCAATGACTCCGTTCTCGGAATATGAGGTGTCGCCTTCCTGTGCGTTCAGACGGTTATAGATGATTTCCTTGAACACTGCGGAGCCGCGTACCTCAAGACGCTCGAACTGACCGCGCCCGTCAGGATAGATACCGGCACCTTTACCGGCAATCATGGAGTCGATGAACTTGCCGAACTTCAATAAGAAATTTGTTCCGTCCGCTTGATCCTTACGAAGGAACATTACTAAGGAGCGCAATGCGGAATACACGTTACTATCCGTGGCCGGTGTAGAGTCATTCCTTCTTATCACATACACACCGCTGTCACCATCGCCCGTATAGGTCTGTCCCTTTAGGGTAAGGCTCTCAACCTTTTCCTCCAGCTCCCCGATACGAGAATAGGCGGCGGTTTCCCCGACAGTATATATAGGGGAATCATAAGCTAAATCAAGATTGAATTCAAATCCGATAACCCTTGACTGTCTTCCGTTCTCGAAATAAGCCTTGTTGATAAGGTTGACCTTTTGACCGATGCTATAGAAATTATGAACGCCATCCTCACGGTATGCGTCATTTGACATCATCGTGCAGCCATAGGTACTCGGGTCTATCTTGGATTTGGCAGCGTACTTTTCAGCCTTTTCCTTCAACTCCTGCTCGGCGGCACCCACAAGCCCCAGCTCGGTTATTTTCGTACTGTCCCAGCCGGAAAGCACATATTCATCTCCATCCTGGGGAAAGAGCACATCACCGGGAAGCGGTCTGCCATAGTCCTCATTCCTGACTATCTCCCAAAGCTGTGCCTCAGGGTTCCATCCGCCATCCTCCAATTTCTCCGGCTTTCCCTCAGGATTGAACTTCACGGCAAACTCCAAACCGTTGAGAAGCCCGGATGCGAAACGTATCCTCAGCTCCTGACCGGGGAGGATATATTTCTCGGAAAAGTTAACACCCGTGTCCCTAAAGCGGTAGGCATTCCATTTTTCCTCGGTGGTTGTGCCGTCCTCATTCTCCACCTTGTCCGTCACTTCGATAGTGGTGACATCCGACATGATGCCTGTTCTTCGAGGATAGACTTCATCGAAGATAACCACCTGCTCGACGGCTTCCTCGGTAGTCATATCAGGATAAGCGTCAATGTAAGGAGTGCCTTCGGGAAGCATCAGCCTGCGCTGCACCACGCCGTTCACAACCACGGTCTCGTCAATGGGGCGGTAGTCTGCCGGTATGTTACGGGTGGAACCAAAAGCGTAGATACGGGTGGCATAGGTGGACTGGGATTCTGACTGTGACATTTCCTGCACGTTTTTCCCGATCTCGAAATCCACCGCGTCACCGGACTCACAACGCCCGAAATGGATGATGTTTTCAGTCACCCAACATTCGCAATCCCATTTCTTCGCCATCTCAAAACAAGCGTCAAGGATGTTGATGTTGTCGTAACTCATCAACTGGGACTTGTTTTCGACTGTGGAATCAATGGAGAAAACAAAATCTTGTCCTTTATACGCATAACCAAGAGCTTTCAGATTTCTAAGGACTATACCGGCTTGTACGTCAAGCGGGGCGGTCAGGTTCCAGGACGCCTCCTGTCCGGTCGTCTCCGGGGTATATTTGAAGATTTTGTTTTTCCATTTCCAGTAGTAAGCGTCAAGCTGAAGCTCATAGTCGTATGCCCCGGTTTTCCTGTTGTACTTGGGTTTGTACAGATCGCATAGTTCGAACCGCCCGAAACGTGTGTCCTCCGTCCAGTCGCCCAGTTTGAAAAAGACAGGAGATTTCAGGGAGAACTTCAAAAGTATAAAGTCCTCCTTCATCAGAGTGAACTTACGTTTGCTGCCTCTTCTGACAACATCCCGGAAACATGGTGTACCAGCTGAATTTCTGATCTCAATTTTCATACAATATCTTCCCTGTCGCCCGGATTGGGTTCTTTGAGTTTGACCATAAACTTACCCCGGCATTTTCCGTAACTTCCATACTTGCCGCAAGACAGATAGTACAGATTGTAAGTCTTTCCCAGTGCCGGGATTTTCAGTGCAATTTTACCCTTTACCAGTTCGGATACAAAGGACGAATATTTATCCAGATAGTCACTTTGCGAGTTTCCCGTAATAAAAAAAGGCAGGGTGAGCTCCCTAGAATCCATCTTGCAGATCTCAGGCGATGAAGTAATCTGTATGCCATGTTCCAACCTGCTGTCATTTTCGATATAGTCCTTCACAGGAGGGGGTGTCAGTATAGCCTCCAAAGCTCCGTCCATCAATTCCGCACCCCATGTACTCCAGATATTCCTGCCATTAATAAAAGCATTCCTCTCCATAATCACATTCCTTTTGTGTTTTTTTCTATCTCGGCAAGAGTGTCGTCCATGCCGCTCAATATGCCGGTATATTTCTCAATTTTCTCCAAATGATCGTTGCATTCATGCAATACATCACGCATTTCCGTGACACATACCAAATGAGCAGCAAGTTCCTTTGCCATATTCAATGCCGCCGTGGAAATAATAAGCATATTCGCATTCATTTCCGTTCCTTTGGTTTCCAAACGTACATTAGACTCATACATGGCTGTCAGCCGTCCGCTGATCTCCTCACCTGTTTCTTGGCTCATGGTGGTGGAATATCCTTTGGAAGAGGATTGGGAATAAGAGTCTCCGGATGCGTCCCACCCGAAGATATCCGCCAGACTGTCTCTCTCGGCCAGCACTGCTTCAGACAACTGTTCCTGCATCTCACGCAATGCATCAACCTCATCTTTCGTATAACCATCCTCACCATATTCTGCCCAGGTTTTATATAGTTTTCTGACCTGTTTCTTGTACTTGTCGGCCATCATGGCTCTGATAATGGATTTGCGGAGCTGTTCCTCCAGATTCTCGGCCAGTTCTTCATTTCCGTTCTCCAGATCGGATATCATCTCCCAGTAAGAATCCTCAAAACTGTCAAAGGATATACCGGTAACCTGTTCCTTCACCGCCTCCAGTATTTCCTTTTCCGTTTCGCCATATTTGATGATATTTTCCAGATGATTCCTGAACTCTCCGTCCATAACAGACCAGAGACCGGCATAATTCTCCCTGATGGACTGCAAGACTTCCGGGGACATATTGATCATATCCTTCATCTCGTTGAACGTCACACCGTACTCCCTGGATATCTCCCCGGCGACATCACGCCAGTTCTGTCCTTCCCATTTGTAGGAGCCTTTCCACATCCTGTAGCCCTGGCTGTGACTTCCGATACTGCTGCCGGCACTCAGACGTGCCTCGGCAAGTTTCTTTTGTACATCCAGCTCGTTTTTTGCAATATTCAAAGCTTCCTCTCCGGCTTTGGATGCTTCCGCACCGTAACTTTCATTTATATATGCCTTTTTTTTGTCAAGCAGCTCGTCCCAGATATCCAGTAGATTATCATACTGCGCCACCATCTCATTATAACCGGAATAATCAGCGCCATGGAAAATACCACCGGCCCCCTTGATTCCAAAAATGGACCCCACCGTATCGAAAATTCCTCCTACGGCATTGCTCACAGTTTCCAGTATATTTCCCACGAATTTGTCAAGCCCCTGGTCACCGATCTGGTCAAGTATGGCCAGGATGGCAGCAATAATCCCGCCTATCTTCGATCCGGATTCCGAGAGTACGTCAACCAATGACCCGACACTATCCCCGAATGAGGAAAGACTTACATCCGCCTCCCCGAGCTGTGCAATGGCATTGGTGACTCCGGTTATATTGTCTATAGCCTTCTTTGATGATTTGTCCACATTCGTTTTCGCATTCGTGACATTCTGGGATGCTGTATTAAGCTTTTTCTTCGCCACCTCCTGCTCGGCATGTGTTCCACTTTCCAAGGACATATTATATTCATCCTGAGCCTTGGTCAGTTCCTCCTGAGCTTTTCTCAGATTGTCCAACTGGTCTGGAAGATCACCAAGCAGTCCGCCTTTGTCAATAATGGCGGATTGTATCCCGTCTAAAGCTTCGTCAACAACCTTTTTTTGCTCTACAGCCATATTCTTATACTCATCGGATTCACGGAACAGTTTCAACTGTGCCCTGACTTTGTCAAGCTCTTTTTTAGACACCTTACTTAAATCCCCGAATATCAACTCCCAATTGATCTCCTGCTTCAACTTCTCAACATCCAGGGCCGACAGAGCTTCCTCAAACTCCTTTTGCAGGGATGCGATCCTGCCTGCATCAGACTCACTATCCATCAAATTCCTGTATTTGCGCGTCAACGCCTCCTTTTTCCCTTGGAAGGTGCCGTATTTGATCAGATATTCGTCCCATGCACTTTCCTGCTCACGCAAACCCTCTTTCCTCTGACGTCTGGTGGTGTTGCTGATGATCGTGTCAAATGCCGACGTATCCACGGACACCGAGTACGAGTCAAAGGATTTTTTCACATAACGCTTGTCCTTCTTCGCCTTCAGTTCCTCCTCGGCCTCGAACTTTTCTTTCTCAAACCGGATTACAGCCTGGATATAGTCATCCTTCTGCCGCCGCAGAAGCGATATCTCCCTGCGGTTGTCAAGTTCCCGCTGTGCCAGTTCCTTTTCAGCCCCGGCCTCCATAGCATCAATACGGGTTTGGGCTATCCGGTATTCCAGTTCCTCCTCCTGACGCTGACGCTCCTGCAAATGTTTCTTCTGCAAGTCCTCCAGTTTCACACTCTGCGCATTAACCGCATTGGCTTTCTGAGGATCCACCTGGATATCCGTCTTGCCGGAAAGAATGGTGCGGGCCATGTCCCTGTACTCGCTGCCCGCATTTTTTTCGTCTGCAAGCCATGTTTCCAGCTGTTTCTTGTTCATCTTGATGAACTCATCCCGCATCTTGATCCTCTTCTCGTTGTCCTCCAGGGACTTCTCCAGACTCTCACCCCGCAGTTCCCGGATTCGGAGCTCAGCACCCTTGATCATGTCGCCATACTTCCTGACATCATCATCAATACGTGCCAGTGTGCCCGGAGTATTATCGAACCAGGAGGTGGAATATCCGGTATTGCTCATGGAAGAAGTCACATACACCCCTCCGGCCTGCTGCGCCTTCAGCGCGTTCTGGTATTTCTTCCTGTATTCCCCCAGATTATTCTCCTCTTCCTTGATGGCTTCCCGGTTCATATATTCCAACAGTACCTTCTGCTGCCGCACGAACTCCCTGGCTTTGCCGCTGGAAATATCCAGTGCCTGTCCGTATTCCCCCACTTTGGTTATCACTCCGGGAATATTGTCCGTGATTTTGGTGATGATGGAATTAAGTTCGGCCTGCTCATCCGAGGATAGTCTGGTCTTGGTCTTCAGCTCATCATACCGGTCCAGCAACGGCATATACTCGGAATAAAGGCTTATAACCCGTTCCTTCTGTTCATAAAACTTTTCATTGGCGGTGGATACTGTTGTATTGACAGTTTCAGCCATTCTGTTTTTCAGGCTGATCCATAAATCTCCAAGCCAGGACAACCGTCTTCCTAGTTTCAATTTGGCATTTTCCAGCCTTGCATCAGCCTGAGCAGCCTTGTCAGATGCGGATACATACAATTCGGATTGTGTTAGCTGGCGGTCTATGATATTGGACACCCCTTTCATGAAATCACCAGTTTTGGCAACCTCCTCATTGATTTCTGCGGCGGAAAGTCCCAGGTTGTCCAGTATAAGAAGTGACTTGCGCCCCAGACCGGTTACAATCGAGTCTGTCATATATTCCACACTTTGACCGGTCTGTTGTGCCTTCAACTGGGCGAATGCCAGATATTTTCCCATATCATCAACCGGGATCCGGAAATCCTTTGCCTTGACCGTCGCTTTCATCAGCTCAAGATCCGACAAGGCTCCCTTAGTGGCGGTACGAAGGTTTGCAAGAAGATCAGGGCGGTCCAACTTCTCAAATGCATGAAGAACTCCGTCAGCTTGAATGGCCACCTCCACACTTTCCTTGACAAATTCCTTTGCCTTGGACATGCCGTCTTTGAAAAAATCAAGGGCAGCCGCTCCGGCGGACGCAAAAAATCCCACCACCATAGCTTTCATATTCCCCAGTTTCAGGAATGACCCGGAAGTTTCATTGATTCCGCCACGCAGACGGGCCATCGCCTCTCGTGTTTCCTCCAGCTGCTTTTCCAAACGGGCATATTCTTCCGGATGAAGGGACTTGACAGTATTGTCCAGCTGTTTTTGAAGCCCGCGGGCCTCTTTGGCCAATTCCGAATAAGTTTTCTCGGTGCTCTTCATGGATGAGCGGAGAATCTTCACTTTCGCATTATTATCGGATATGGCTTTGGAATTGGATTTCAGCTCTGCCTCCAGATGTTTGTACTCATCGCTGCCTTTCTTGCCGGAGGCTACCAGTTCTGTCATCGAATTGCGCAAACCCTCATTCGTCCGTTGCAGCTCACGGGAGGACGCGTTTAGACGGTTCAGTTCCTCACGGGCCTCACTGGTATTCAGGGAGAGGGTGAACTTTATATAATCATCTTTCAGTTTTTTGTTCATACGGTTACTTTTCAGCAAAACTAGTAACCGGCAAGGAAGGGGCAAAGGACGGGAGAAACATGAGAAGCCCCGCATATCCATGGACAACGGGGCAAAATATCAATGAGGACGGTATCCGGGACGATGCGCACTGTCATTCCCGTCCGGCCAGGGAAACAACTTCTCCAGCCGGTTGCGGATCTCCTTGCGGAGCGAATCGGACATGCCCGCTCTCAGATCAGGCAATGCGTTGTTGTACACTATCCCCCATATCTGACGGTTATAGATACGGAGATCGCGTTTCTCCCGCATGTCAAGAAAACGTATATAAAGAGGGTAGCCCGTTTCCAGCATTATCGGATCCACCCCCGTTATCTGGAACTCGGCTGCCGCAAGACGGTCACGCAGATGCCCTGTACGGCCGGGCACAATTTTATCCGGGCGGAATCTCACCTTAAGCTGTCTTCCTTCCCGGTAAATACCTCTTTCCGCAATATCCAACTGCCGTTGATAAATGGTCTTGAAGTCACGGGACAGGGTTCTTTTGAAGAACTCCTCCCTCACAGGGTTCCATCCGTCACTCATTCCGTACCAAGTTTAAACGACACACTCCAACCGCTGTAATCCGTATAGAATCCTGTTTCCGGGGTAGTGGTCATCCGGTCAAGATTACGCATAAGACAGCACCCCCTGTTCCTGTCACCACGCATCACATTCTTGATGCTCTCGACAAGGGGCTGTGTATCTTCCAGCACCCGAACCGGACCACGGCGCTGCATATCCATACGGTCCATCAGAAATATAAGGCACAGGTTATCCTCCTCCACATTGTCCGGATCCGTACCTGTCTCCTGTGCGGACGGTACGACCACGAACAGAACCGGAAGCTCGTCAGAACTGATACTTTTCAGACAGTCGCTCATGTCCTGGTCCACATTCACTACTCTGACGGAATGTATGCCAGGTACACGCCGCATGACATCCTCATAATACTCACGATAGGTTTTCAAACTGATCATAGGCTCTATCTTTTGGAATGTAATTTCTCAAACTTCTTTCTGTAAAGGAAAATAAGGATATCCCAGAACGGTGTCGCCCTCACCTCTGCATAGTTCCCGAATGCCCCGTTCTCAGCGATATCCATCCCAATGCCCGTCCAGCCGGTATGGTCATCCGCTTCCGGCTTCTCATCTTTTCGGAAAAGAATCCGCAAGTCAACCGTTTCACCATCAATCTCCAAAGGCTCTTCCCGGATGATGGCGAACACATTCATAAAAAACAGATAAGCATGAAGACAGAGTAGAATTGGCGGGTCCCCCCCCCCCCCCC
>ENA-OPKP01000332-OPKP01000332.1-human-gut-metagenome-genome-assembly--contig:-NODE-332-length-9994-cov-2.297917_pt1 | contig 9994 bp, 8 predicted proteins | sample MGYA00241785_ERZ501697 | MGnify/ENA primary metagenome ERZ501697 (study PRJEB25962, sample SAMEA2042191) | human gut metagenome | biome: human gut; feature: human-associated habitat; material: faeces...
CATAGGAAAAGGGTGCAGATTATCTTAAAGGGTAAAAAACCCTCTAAGCCGATTTGATAAACGTATCTCTATAATTATACGTTGAACAGCAGCTCTTCGTATGTGGGGAAGGGCCAGTACTTTTCACCGACGATCGTTTCAAGCTCGTCTGCAACAGCACGCAGGCTCTGCATTGTAGCAAATACTTCATCGTGGTAGCACTTAGCAGCTTCGTAAGCATCGGAAATGCCCTGAGCCTTTACGATCACGCTGTCAAGCTCTGCGATCTTAGCATTGAGGTTTTCAGCCAGAGAATCGATCTTGTTAGCGATAGACTGTTCAAGGTTATATGCAACGCCTGCATTCTTCTTCGACAGAAGTACATCGCAAACCTGCTTCTCGTAAGCCATAACTGCGGGGAGAATTTCCTTTGTAGCCATCTCAGCTGTTGTAAGAGCCTCAATGTTGATCGTCTTACTGTAGTTTTCAAGCAGTATCTCTGTTCTTGAGTGCATCTCAACTTCTGAGAATACCTTGTGCTTTGTAAATACCTTGATATTTTTCTCGTCAAGGAAGTGGGGAAGTGCGTCTACTGTAGACTTAAGCTCAGGCAGACCTCTTACCTCTGTAGCTTCTTTTACCCAAGCGGCATCGTAACCGTTGCCGTTGAAGATTACTCTGCTGTGCTCCTTTATTGTCTTTACGAGCAGTTCCTTAAGAGCCTTCTTGAAGTCGTCAGCCTTTTCGAGCTCATCAGCGAACTGTTCAAGCTCTTCTGCTACGATCGTGTTAAGTACTATGTTAGGACCTGAAATGTTGAGTGAAGAACCAACGCTTCTGAACTCAAACTTGTTACCTGTGAATGCGAACGGTGACGTTCTGTTTCTGTCTGTTGTATCCTTGGGGAACTTAGGCAGTGAGGTTACGCCGATATCAAACTGTGCGTGCTTTGCCTCAACATTTGTACCTGCAACAAGTGCATTGATAACATCGTTCAGCTCTTCGCCGAGGAAGATTGAGATGATAGCGGGAGGTGCTTCATTAGCGCCAAGTCTGTGGTCGTTGCCGGCAGTTGCTACCGAGAGTCTGAGCAGGTCTGCATATTCGTCAACAGCCTTGATGATAGCTACGAGGAATGTTAAGAACTGTGCGTTCTCCATAGGAGAATCACCGGGGTTCAGCAGGTTCTGACCGTCATCTGTTGACAGTGCCCAGTTATCGTGCTTACCTGAACCGTTAACGCCTGCGAAAGGCTTTTCGTGCAGTAAGCATACCATATCGTGTTCAAGTGCGACCTTCTTCATCATTTCCATCATAAGCTGGTTATGATCGGCAGCAAGGTTTGCAGACTCGAAGATAGGCGCACATTCGTGCTGTGCGGGAGCAACCTCGTTATGCTTTGTCTTTGAAGAAACGCCGAGCGCCCAGAGGTGCTTGTCGAGATCCTTCATATAGTCGCTTACTCTCTGTTTGATAACGCCGAAGTAGTGATCTTCAAGCTCCTGACCCTTTACGGGAGCTGCACCGAAAAGTGTTCTGCCGGTGAAGATAAGGTCTTTTCTCTTGTCATATGTCTTCTTGTCAACGAGGAAGTATTCCTGTTCTGCGCCGACTGTAGCAACAACGCTCTTTGCTGTTGTGTTACCGAAGAGCTTTAATATTCTTAATGCCTGCTTTGATACAGCATCCATTGACTTTAAAAGAGGTGTCTTTTTGTCAAGCGCTTCGCCTGAGTATGAGAAGAATGCTGTGGGGATATATAATGTGTTATCCTTGATAAATGCATATGATGTGGGATCCCACGCCGTGTAGCCTCTTGCCTCGAATGTAGCACGCAGACCGCCTGAGGGGAACGATGAAGCATCAGGTTCACCTTTGATAAGCTCCTTGCCTGAGAACTCCATGATAACTGTACCGTCGCCTACAGGTGAAATGAAGCTGTCGTGCTTCTCAGCTGTGATACCTGTCATAGGCTGGAACCAGTGGGTGTAGTGTGTTGCACCCTTTTCTACCGCCCAGTCCTTCATTGTGCTTGCAACTACTTCGGCAACGGGAAGTGTAAGCTCTGCATTACCGTGCATTACCTTCATCAGCTCTTTGAATATCGCCTTGGGCAGTCTTGCCTTCATTACTGCCTCGTTGAATACGTCCGAGCCAAACAGCTCCGTTACATCATAAGTTTTTTCTGCCATTTTCCTTTTCCTCCTACTTTCGTTAAGATGTTCTTTGAAAAATAAGAAAAGGACGCTTTGATCCCTCAAAACGTCCTCGTTTCTGATTACAGCTATTATAATACACTATATCGTGCGATTTGTCAATAGGTCATTTTGCACAAATTTTGAAAGTTTGCTTGTGCGATAATTCAAAAATGCACAAAATCTATTGAAAAAGCGTCAATTTCTGCAAGTCTTACAGCTCAATCTTGCCGTAAAGCGTTGCGTTTCTTTCAGCTTCAACAGCTTCCTTAGAAAATTCGCCTGCATCTGCATTTGTTGTTGTATCAGCAGCTGTCTGTGAGCGCTTGTACTCTCTTTCAAACGATGTTGAAAATCCTGTACTCTGCTTGTACGAGCGGTTGCCGCCGTTACCGTTTCTTCTTCCGCCGCCTCTGCGATCGTTTCTCTTGTTATTATCTCTGTGGGGCTGAGAAGCCGAGATAACGACCTTTCTGTAAGGCTCTTCGCCTATAGAATTGCTGTATACGCCCTCGATCTCAGCTACCTTGCTGTGAATGATACGGCGCTCATAAGGATTCATAGGTTCAAGGGTAATGCGTCTGCCCTGACGGAGCACCTTATTAGCGGTACGCTCTGCAAGCGACTTGAGAGTTTCCTCTCTCTTATCCCTGTAACCGTTGCAATCAACTGTGATACGGCAGTAAGGCTCATCGTGACGGTTGCTTGCAAGAATTGCAAGGTACTGTAAAGAGTCGAGTGTTTCGCCTCTTCTGCCGATAACGATACCGAGCTTTTCGCCGACTATATCAAGAACTGTGATATCTTCCTTTTCGATTATGTTTACCTTGAAGTCCTCAACGCCAAGAGCGGTAAGAACCTTTTCAAGATAAGCCGCAGCCATAGCTACCTTTTCGGTGTGATCCGCGTCTTTAGCGGCGGCAGGAGCTACTGCTTCGGTAGCAGGCACTGCTGTAGCTGCTACGGGAGCTTCTTCTCTTACTGCTATTTCATATTCGGCTTCTATCTTGTAATCGCCCTTTTTACCGAAAAGCTTTTTTACGGGTTCTTCTACAACAGTGATCTTTATATCGGCTTCGTTTGCACCGAGTTCTTTTATTTCCGAAATAGCAAGCGCCTTGAGTTCGTCAAGCGACTTACCTGTATATATCTTTTTCATAAGTCTGTCCTTTCACGCACGATTCTCAATCGTCGTCTTCATCGTTGTATTCTTCTCCGTATTTCTCTGCATCGGCCTTTCTTGCCGCCGCGAGCTTACGTCTGTTTATTTCCTTCTGAGAAAGTGTTTCTGTCTTTGTGACTGTCTTTTCTTCACCTGTATCGGCGTCTGTAACAACAGCTGTTGTTGTGACTTGTCTTTCCTGGAGCTTTCTTTCCTTCATCTTCTGTTCAGCCTCGGCTCTGAGCTTATCGGGACTGTAGAGCTTCTGGAGAACTATTGTCTGTACTATACCGAGCGCATAGTTGATACCCCAGTAGAAACCTACGCCTGCGGGAACGCTGAACGAGATCCACAGCGAGAATAAAGGCATGATATAAAGCATTACCTTCATACCCGCACCGCCCGCGTTAGCCATCTCGGGATTGTTCTTTTTGCTGATGTACTGTGAAAGTACAGTCTGAACAAGAGAAAGTATAAATGCAAATATCGGTATGATTATCAGCGGTTCAAATGCGAGCTTAGGTGTAGAACCGAAGTTCAGACCGCAGAACATCATATTGTGTGACAGTGCTGCAAGTCTGTCCTTTACATCATCTGAGAGCATCGAGCTTTCTTTGAATGTATCGGGATACTGCTCATAAACCTGCAGAGCAAGAAGCTCCATTTGCATACCCTTGTACTTGCCTGCAACAGCCGCAAGTCTGTTCTTTGTTTCAGCTGTAAGTCTTGACTTATCACCGGTTATATCTGCATACTGTTCGGTAGTGAATGAACCGTATGTTTCACGATCCGTTTTGCTGATTTTTTCGGGATCTTTGTCAGAGTAGCTGTTCTTGTAATTCTCATCGTCCTTGAACTCATGCGTCAGCTGTGCACTGTCGTTTGATTCGGAGATGAACATAGCGTCCGTTTCGCCGTTCTTGTACTTTAAGATAAGCTCAGCGTCCTGCTTGTTGTATTCGTTAAGGAAAATTTTCGCATACTCTGTTTCTTCTGCAACTGTGATGGTGCTTGATATATCTGTTGAGCTTAAATGCTCCATGTGTGTCATGGGCTTATATACAACGTCGATGACACCGAACAGTATTACCATTGTCAGAACGAGAGGTCCGCAGCCGCCTGCGGGGTTATAGCCCTGTGCCTGCAGCTTCTGCATTTCTTCTGCCTGTTTTTCACGGTTGTTGCGGTATTTCTGCTGTATTTCCTTTACCTTGGGAGCAAACAGCTGAGAAAACGCCATATTTTTCTGCTGCTTTATCTGAAGCGGCAGCATTGCTATTTTGACTATAATAGTAAATATCAGTATCGCCCAACCGAAATTCTGTAAAAGAAGATAAATAGGCCACATGATGTAGCCGAGAGGCGTACCGATTATGGTGTATAAGAAATCTATGGAAATCACCCTCCGTTAGTCGTGCCGATGTTGCGGCTTGTTCCTTTTAAAAAAATAAAATTGTTCGGGTACATAGTCATAGCCGCCCTCGGAAAAAGGGTTGCATCTGATAATTCTCCGTATAGCCAAATAGCTGCCCTTTACCGCACCGAAGCGGCGGAGTGCGATCATCGCATATTCCGAACAGCTCGGAGTAAAGCGGCAACAACGAGGCAGCCATTTTGACAAAGTCATTCTGTATATCTTTACGAAAAATAAAAGTACATATTTCATTTTATTTTTTGAATTTCCGCAGGAGCTTTATTTTCCTGCACGGCATATCTTTTAAGCAGTTTGTTTTCCATCTGCCTGTATACCTGTGTTGATTTCATAGCAGGAGTCTTTGCTCTTGCCACGAAAATAAAGTCGTATCTTTTTTGCGTTTTTTCGCGGAGCAGGGGGTCAATAAGGCGGAACGCTTCTCTGATGACTCTTCTGGCACGGCTACGCTTTACTGCGTTGCCGACCTTCTTACCTGTAACGATCCCTATGCGGTTTACCCGCCTCTTGCTTTCCCTTGCGTAGCATACGAATGCATCGGTAACGACACTGTCGCCTTTTCTGAACAGAAATTTGAACTCCCTGTCCTTTTTTATGCAGACGTATCTCTTTGCGTACTCATTCATTGACTGAATCAGTAGCTTAAGTGCTTTCTGCCCTTTGCACGTCTTCTTGCAAGAACCTTACGTCCGTTTCTTGTAGACATTCTTTTTCTGAAACCGTGTTCTTTCTGTCTCTGGAGCTTCTTAGGCTGGTATGTTCTTTTCATTTCTTTCTTCCTCCTGTTAATACTTGACACCGATATGTGTCTGTCTTGCGCCTATGCAATTTAATATTATACCTTAATCGTCCGCTGATGTCAAGACATATTTTTAAATTTGTCCGTTTTACTTGCGGCAACGCAGACGATTTTCGTAAAACAGGCAAGAGGCAGACAAAACATCGGCTTATAACGTCCGATGGCTTTATTTATTGACGTTTACGACAGACGAGCCTGAACGTAATTCGGAGTTTGGAGAATAATCTCATATAGTATTAAGATACTTAAGAATACGGTTGCATCGGCTGCATAACGTGTTATGCATAAAAAACATATCCGATCCATTAGTTGAGATTGACATTTGAAACGATGTATAGTATAATATTTATGTTTTTTGAAGTCAATAAAGATCATGTGGAAAGGAAACAGCAATGAAAAAGATAACAGCAATACTATTATGTGCGGTAATGTGCGTGTTTATTGCGGGTTGCAGCAGCGAACCCGTACAGGAAAGCAGTGAACAGCAGACATCTTCGGATACTGTAAGTTCCGTACCGGAAGTTCCCGCACCGGACGGTTTCAGAGTTGAAGGCACAAAGCTTATCGACGGCTATGGCGAAGAGTTTGTGATGCGCGGTGTGAACCACGCTTATGCATGGTTCAAGAGTGATACGGATAACGCGATAGAGGGCATTAAATATGTAGGTTCAAATACGGTTCGTCTTGTACTGTCCGACGGCGATCAGTGGGACAAGGTGACAAGAGCGGAGCTGAAGAGCCTTATAAGGAAATGCAAGAAAAATCAACTTGTGGCAGTGCTTGAAATACATGACGGTGCCGGTAAGGACGATGTTTCTTTCCTTAATAATGCAGTTGATTACTGGATAGGCATGAAGGAGCTGCTGAACGAAAATAAGGCTTATGTTCTTGTCAATATAGCCAACGAGTGGTACGGCAAATATGATAAGCTTGAAGTATGGCGTGATGCCTATATCGATGCGGTAAAGAAGCTGAGAGATGCGGGCATTGAGAATACTCTTGTAGTCGACAGCGCAGGCTGGGGACAGTGTGCGGACAGTGTTCTGAATTATGGTGAGGAGATACTGAAAGCCGATAAGGACGCAAACACAATGTTTGCGGTGCATATGTATGGTGCTGCCGGCAAGAACGAGAAGATAATCAAGAACACTATCGATACGGCTCAAAAGAAGAATCTTTGTCTGCTGATAGGGGAGTTCGGCTGGAACCATACAGACGGTAAGGTCGACTTTGAAACGATAATGCAGTACTCGACAGAGAAGAATGTCGGATATCTTGCGTGGTCGTGGAAGGGTAACGGTGATGATGTAAGCTATCTTGACGTTTCGCGCGACTGGGCGGGCGTTGACCTGACATCCGACTGGGGCAAGCCGCTGGTTGAGGGCGAGTATGGTATAAAGAAGACATCAAAGGTATGTTCGGTTTATACAAAGTATGCGACCGATGATGAGGACAGCGCAGACGAGGCGGTTGACCCTGCAGAGTAATCAATAAAATATGGTATATACCACCGGTATACTTTGCTGTGTACCGGTGGTTGCATTTTATGTGTTTTTTGTAGTATAATCGGTATTGGTAAAACGGATATAAAAGCAGTTGACAAAGGCTCGGGAAATGCAATTGTTTTTATCAGATGAAAACATAATCATTAGGGAGTATATATATGAATAGTATAAAGGTAGCGCTGTTGCAGCTTGATCCGGAAGGAAATTTACAGGGTAATATTGAAAAGGGGATAGAGGCGGTTGAAAAAGCTGCAAGGATGGGAGCAGATATTGCGCTTTTCCCGGAAATGTGGAGCTGCGGATATGATTTTCCACAGGACAAAAAAGCACTGTGTGAGCTTACAGTAAGCAAGGACAGCAGTTACACGGACGCATTCAGAAAGGCGGCTGTTGACAACGATATAGCAGTGGCGGCGACATATCTTGCGGAAAACGGTGACAAAGCGCCTTTCAATGCGATGACACTGTTTGACAGGTACGGAGCGGAAAAGTTCACTTATTATAAGGTACACACCTGCGACTTCGGAGATGAAAGAGTGTTGTCACACGGAGATGAGTTTTTCACTGCTGAGCTTGACACAAAGAGCGGGAAAGTAACGGTCGGGGCGATGATATGCTATGACAGGGAATTTCCCGAAAGCGCAAGAATACTTATGCTGAAAGGTGCGGAGCTGATACTCGTACCGAATGCCTGTCCTATGGAAATAAACCGTATATCACAGCTCAGGGCGAGGGCATATGAGAATATGACGGGCATTGCTACGGTAAATTATCCTTATGGCAAGCCGGACTGCAACGGTCATTCTACCGCTTTTGACGGCATAGCATACAGAGTTGATGGCAGCGGCGGAAGAGATACTCTGGTGATAGAGGCGGGCGAGCGCGAGGGCATATACATTGCCGATTTCCCTATAGATGATATGCGGGAGTACCGCCGCAGAGAAGTACACGGCAATGCATTCCGCCGCCCGAAAGTATATGGATCGCTTACAGATATGACAGTAAATGAGCCGTTTATAAGAGAGGAGAAAAATCTGTGACAGCAGGCGCTAACCGCAGTGTAATCCACACTGTAACAGTCGGTGACAAGAAGATCGTCTATGAGCTTACCCGCAAGAAAGTGAAAAATATAAATCTCAGGATAAAGCCTGACGGCTCGGTGCACGTTTCGGCGTCAAATGCCGTTACTATCGCTGTAATTGAGCGCTTTATAAGGGAAAAGGCGGACTTTATCCTGTCGGCGATTGATAAGTATAGCAAGCGTGATACCGGGAGCAAAATACAGTTTGTGAGCGGGGAGAAGCTTCCGATACTCGGGAGAGAGCGCACGCTGTATGTAGTCAAGGCAACACATAATTTTGTCACGGATAAGGACGGAAATATAACGCTGTCGGTAACGGATACCGACAACTATGAGCTTAAATATAAGGTGTACATTACTTGGCTAAAGGCACAGTGTTTTGAGATAATGACACTGCTGTGCAAGGCGGCATATGATGAATACTACCGCTCGCTCGGAATTAAATTTCCCGTGATAAAGGTGAAGGATATGCATTCAAGGTGGGGGAGCTGTATACCGTCAAAGGGGATACTCACATTCAATGTTCATCTGACGGAATATTCGCTTGCCGCCGCGGAATATGTAGTCGCACACGAGTTTACGCACTTCTTGCAGGCAAATCACAGTGCACGGTTTTATGCGGAGCTTGCAAAATTCATGCCTGACTACCGCGAAAGGGAAAGGTTGTTGAAAGGGTGACTGCATATAGCTGTGCGGGGCTTGATAAGGAATATATGAATTTAAGGGGCTGTGTTACAACCCCTTTTTATCATTTATAGTTTACAGCACCTTTATAAGCTCATCGTAAATCGGCGCATAGTGTGCGTCTGTTATTCCGAAATCCATTTCCTTGTACGACCATACCGCACGGGCGATGTGATACTTTTCAAAGGCTTCGTTTATCATTCTGAACCAGTTCAGAGTACCCTCGGTATCAGCCTGATCGATAACTCCGTATTCACCGCAGTAAAGAGGAAGATCCAGCTTTTCGGCAACCTTTATGGCATCGCCGAACATCTTTACAAAGAAACCGCTGTCTATCATACCTGAAACGCCGTCAAAGTCAGAAGCATAATCATTGCCGAAATACTTTTCGCTGTCGGCACTCAGTTTCTCGACCGTATCGGGGAAAGTCGTGCGGTAGGAAAGGTCAAGCCTGTCGATCCATGATGCACCCTGATGTGTGAAAATAAGAGGGCTGTAGCAGTGGAAGGTCAGCACGATGTTTTCGTCCCACGGAATATCAAGAAGAGTCAGTCCGTGAATGCTGGAATTGAAAATACCGCCGATAACTATCTTTGTGTCGGGTGCGATCTTTCGTATCTCTTTAACAGTACGGCTTGCTATCTTGTTCCACGGGTCGGCAAAGTCTGCACTTGTAATCTCGTTGAGCAGTTCTAAGGCTATGTGCTCATCGTTGCCGTAGCGCTTTGCTATCTCCTGCCACAGGTAAACAAACTGATCCTGTAATTTTTCATTTGTGAAAAAACCGCAGTAATCAGGGTCATCAAAAATGAAACCGCAGGTCTTATGCAGGTCGATCACAATGTTAAGACCGTGCTTTTTGCACCAATTCACACAGCTTTCGATATAAGCCATTCCGCTTTCGATGATTTCGCCGTCATCCGTCTGGATAACATTGTAATCTACAGGCATACGGACGTGATCAAGTCCCATTGTAGCTATCTTTTCGATATCCTTTTCGGTGATGAATGTCGAATAGTGCTCATCATTATAATTCTTGCCGCACTGGGATATCCAACCGCCGAGGTCGATGCCTTTATAAAATCCGTCAAAGTTTCTCATAGTTTTCCTCCGTCATAATTAAAGTTTCCGGCAGGGTCACCCCTGCATTTTACGTT
>ENA-OPKP01000335-OPKP01000335.1-human-gut-metagenome-genome-assembly--contig:-NODE-335-length-9965-cov-3.400908_pt1 | contig 9965 bp, 4 predicted proteins | sample MGYA00241785_ERZ501697 | MGnify/ENA primary metagenome ERZ501697 (study PRJEB25962, sample SAMEA2042191) | human gut metagenome | biome: human gut; feature: human-associated habitat; material: faeces...
CCGGCGCCTCCCGCTTCGGAAGTTACGGTAACCGTTCCGTTCTGGAATTTCATGTAGATCGCAATGCCTCCGTACTCCTGCGTCGCACTGGGATAGTACTCCATCAGCCAGCCGTTGGCAGCTCCGGTCAGCGCCTTTTCGGTGCCCTCCTGCACCTCGCGGATTCGCTCACTGGCCGTTTTGCCGAAAGCGTCCTTGTCATCTTTAAGGCACGAAGAGAGGACAAGCGGCAAAACCGCTAATAATATGATAAGTTTTTTCATCTCTTTTACGAATTAAATGTTATAATCGAGCGACCAAATCTCATTCTGCCGACGTAATACCACTTTTCGCAGTTCATCGATATTGATATCCCATGTGCTGAGCATGTATGCACGCATGATATCGTTTTTCTGTTCGAGAAGCGGACGTCCGGCGCTGCCGCCTTGTGCGAGAATGGCTTCCCATTCGGCTGCCGTCGAGGTTACGTAGAGCGAGAGCTGTTCCACGAAATCCTCATCGGGAGCCTTCGACGAATAACGCGTGATAAACCCGGCCTGACGAGCCGCTGCATCCGTCCGGTAGGTGTCGAAGCATGCGTCGCCGACGTAGCTCGAAGGCGTTACGGCGTTGAAGTCGGTCGAGTAGGGCCGCGTCTGGTGGAGGATGTGACCGAACTCATGGTGCATGGTCTTGAAGAATAGCTCGTTGAGCTGGTCGATATCCTTCGTGTTCAGCAGATAGTCGATGATGTTGACCTGATAAAGGGTCATCATCTTACCGCCTTCGGCCACACCGAGTACGATGTTGTTGTTTTCGTTATAGGCCGGCGAACCGATAACATGGACGATCTTCGGGAAGTTCTCGCTGATGAACTGCCTGCTGCCCGTCACTTCGTCGTAAACCTGCAGCGTCAGGTGCAGCGTCAGCTTGGCCAGTTTGATCGCCTGTCCGTAATCCGCGGGAGTCAGGTTGTAGTCCATGTCGCCCAGAACATCTTTGAAACGATATTTGAAATCGATGTTGTAGGGTTCCATATAGTTCTTGGCAAGCCATCTGTCGAAATCGTTTTCGACGGTAGGCGAGTCGAGGACAGCACTCGTCTTGTTCAGGTCGTCCTCGGAGCAGCCCGCCAAAACGAACACTCCGAACACTGCCGTCATAAGTAATATAATATTCTTTTTCATCGTATATCCTGTTTTATCGTTAGCATCTGATTATCTCGGGTTAGGAGTCAGGCCTGCGGCAACGACATCCATCGGCAGCTGCATCGCGCAGCGCGGGTCGCGGGCGTGCAGTTCGTCGGTAACGCTTCCGAGCGTGTTGTAGCTGGCCAGCTTGCGACGATAAATCGTAATGCCGTAACGTTTTATGTCGAACCAGCGCAAACCGAGGTGTACGGTCTCCACACGGCGCAGATGCAGCAGCGCATAGCACATGTTGGTCTGCGTGCCGGCTTCGAGCGGGAAAGCCGTCTCGCCGAAAGGTTTCTTCACCGTGGGATTGGCCGGGGTATACTCCCTCGTGTTCTGCGCCCACTGGTTGACGTTGGCTTCGGTGAGCGTCTGGGCGCCGGACTTCACATATTTGCTGATCCAGAGGTTCATGTCGTTCAGAGCCGGTCCGTATTCCTTCTTCATGATGTAAGCCTCGGCGCGGCAGAGCAGCGTCTCTTCGGCCGTAAATGCGGGGAAAACCGTATGCGCGAGTCCCGTCTGCATTACCGGGTCCTTGATCTCGAAGAGGTAGGGCGCACGCCATGCGAAACACTTGTCGGCTTTACCGGTATTCATCGAATACGGCGCAGAGTAGAGCGTGTAGCTGCTGCCCCACGGAGCCGTCGGAGCGCGGAAGGTTTCGGTCTGATCCAGCCAGTTACCGTGGGAGAAACCGGTGTAGGCATTGTAAGGACCGAACGAAATGCCGGGAGCATCGGTTATCGAGGTCTGCAGCAGCAGGTTGCACTTGTGCGAGTAGTCGATATAGTCCATCGTGCGGAGCAGGGTCTGTCCGTCGGCCGACTGCAGTCCCAGTTTGCCGTTCGCCTCAAGGTCGCGCATCATCGTTTCGGGAGCGCTTCCCAGCACTACCTTCGCGGCGGCGATACACTCGTCCCACTTCTGATAGAAGAGGTAGAAACGGGCTGCAAAGGCATAGGCGGCCTTCTGGTTGAAATGGTACTTCGGCACCGAGTAGAACTCGTCGGTGATCAGCGGCAGACCCTCGATCAGGTCGGCGTCGATCTTGGAGTAGACGTCGGCCAGCGTACCGCGGGTGTATTTGGGGTCGAGTATCGTTTCGGCTTTCTCCATGTAGGGAATGCCAAGGTCCTCCGACGCATACTGCGGATTGTAGGCCTGACAGAACATATTGGCCAGACAGAAATGAGCGTATGCACGGCAGATAAGCGCTTCGCCCTTGGCGGCTTTCAGCTGCGGGGTGTCGGCGCCGCCCAGCTCCTTGATGGCGTCGAGCGCTTGGTTGGCGGCGGCAATAGCCATGTAGTACTGACTCCATACGGCCTGCGGCGCTTCGTTGGTAACGGCCGCCGTAACGTCCTGCCAGCGGTAATACTCTTCCTGTTCGGGTTCGAAGTCCGGTGAAACCAATGCCGTTTCATCGACATTGTCCGATGCGTATTCGCAGGTTACGGGGTAGGTATGTTCGGAATATGCCGAAACCAGCAGACTGGTGATCTTGTCGCTCGAATCGAGTTCGGTTCGGTTGTCCGGCATCTCATCCAGAAAGTCGTTACAAGCGGGAAGCGCCACGAGGGCAGCCGCGAGTACGATTAGCGTGGTTATTTTTTTCGTATTCATATTTTTCATCTTTAGCGTCTGTTATAAACCGATTTTCAGCGTCAGCGTAAATTGCTTGGGCACCGGAACCGCAACACCGCCGGTATTGAAGAATTCGGGATCCTGACCGTTGAGCTTCTTGTCGGCATAGATCAGGAAGAGGTTCGTTGCCTGAAGTTTAAGCGACATGTTCGAGAAACGGAGTTTCTTGATCCAGCGCTTCGGGAAGTCGTAGGTCAGCGAAATTTCCTTCATGCGGATGAAGTCGCCCTTGGCGATACGTGCCGTCGAATAGTTGTAGGCATTGTAAGCGCGCGAAAGGTAGTTGTCCTTCTCGACCTGACGCTTGTTGGCGATAACCGGAATATCCGTATGGTTTTCATCGCCCGGACGCATCCAGCGGTTGCGGAACTCGCGCGGCATGGAGAGCAGGTCGCTGTAGGATTCGGAGAAGACCGGATCCAGACGGATCACATTGCCGAACGAGTAGGTGATGAAGACATTGAGTTTGAAGCCGTAGAGACGGAACATGTTGCCGAAGCTACCGAAATCCGTCGGATCGGCCGTACCCGAATACTTCAGGTGTCCGAGGTTGTTACGCTCTTGGAAGTTGATCGAGGTGGTCGTAAGCTGGCCTTTCTCGTTGATGAACTGCGGGATACCCTCGTCGTTCAGGCCTTGGAAGTCGAACGAGAAGATCGAACGCGAAGGATAGCCTTCCATACCGAAACCGGTGCCCGATACGAGGTCGATGGCACGCTTGTACGACATCAGGTCGGTCACCTCCTCTTTCAGGTGCGAATAGATGAAGTCCGTAGACCAGCTGAAGTTCTTGGTTTCGATGTTGCGGGTCGAAAGAGTCAGCTCGACACCCGAAGATTTCAGACCGGCGACGTTACCGTATTTCATCACCTGACCGCCGATACCCTGCGTGTTGATCACACCGATCAGGTCGTGGTTGTCACGCTTGTACCAGTCGGCTGCGAGGCTGATGCGGTTGTTCAGGAAGCCCATGTCGATACCGACGTTCACCTCGTTCTTCTTCTCGTAAGTCAGCTCGCTGTTCTCCAAGTCGTAAATCGTCAGACCCGATTCGGTAACACCGGCCGAAGGACGCCACGGGGTATTGCTCGTGATGACGACGCGCGAGTTGGTCACGAAGCTGGGGCCGCGGTCTGCGGTCAGCGAGTAGGAAGCCTTCAGCGACAAGTGTGACAGAGCGGGACGCAGCGCCTCGAAGAAATTCTCTTCGTGTACGTTCCATGCACCGGCGACGTTCCATGTCGGCAGCCAGCGGGCGCTGCGGCTCTTACCCATGCGGTTCGTTCCTTCGTAACGGAAGGTTCCGTTGAGGGTGTAGCGGCCTTTCCACGAATAGGTGCCGTTGAAGAAGAAAGCGACGTTGCGGTAATGGGTGTCGGCCAGACCGAAGTAGTCGGTGTTCTCCTCCTTGCCTTTCTTGAATACCTCGTAGGCGTAGAAGGGGATCAGGCCCATTGAGTACTGCATACCCCAGCCGTTGAACCAAGATTCGTGACGGTCGCTCTGGTTGACTTCCATACCTCCGTAGAGGTTGATAATGTGCTGGTTGTTGATCTCCGTATTGTACGAAGCGGCAAAACGGAAGTCGTACGACAGCATGTTGTTGTCGCGGCGCTTGTAGATACCGCCCTTGGGCAGGATCGAAATAGGCACTGCATACGCATTGTCGGGATCGGTATACAGGAACGGGTTGTTGTCACGGATCACCGTAGTAGCCATTGCACGGTAGGCGCGGGCCTGATTCGAATAGTCCGTAATATTGTGCTCCTGCGTCGTAGCCGAATATTTGATGGCGGCCAGTGCGCTCAGTTCGAGACCCGTGACGGGCTTGTAACGCAACTCCGCTTGGAATTTCGTATCCACGACGTTGAGATCGATGTAGTTACGCCCAAGTTCGTCGATAATGTTGAACGGAGCGTAGTTGCGCGTGTAGAATTCATCGGGATCGAGCGTCCGGGACGAATTCATGGCATAAGAGTAGGGGTTGATGTCGAAATCGCGCTTCACCTCGCCGAATACCACGTCGGTCGTCGCCGCCAGCGTACCCGGAGCCGTTTGCTTACGGTAAGAACCGCTCGAAATCAGGTTCAGCGTCAGATTGTCGAAGATATTATAGGTAGCATTGAGGTTCGCCGTATAACGCTCCACCTCGCTGGCCTTGGTCCATCCCGGATCGAACATGGCGCTCATCGAAGCGTAGTACTGCGACTTCTCGGTACCGGAACTGAGGCTGATCGAGTGCGTGTGCATCAGCGAACTCCGGAAAAGCTCCTTGAACCAGTCCGTATTGCGGTACTCGGCCTTACGCAGGTAGCGGTTGCGCGCAGCCTCCGTATTTTCGAGTTTGCCCGTGTTGACCAGCTCCCACATCTTACCGTAAACACCGCTCGAAGAGGCGTTTGCGATAGTCGAGTTGTTGAGCCAGCCTTTGGCGGCCATTTCCTGATATACCGACATCTGATCCTGAGAATTCATGATGTTGAAATCGGCGTAGCGCGGCGTCATACGGAACGTATAGTCGCCGGTATAGCTGATGCGGCTCTCGCCTGCACGACCCTTCTTGGTCGTGACGACGATCACGCCGGCCATTGCGCGTGCACCGTATATGGAAGTTGCGGAACCGTCTTTCAGAATGCTGAAGCTCTCGATGTCGTCGGCGTTGAGACCTGCGATGGCGGAGCTGATCAGCGTCGTGGCGTCACCCGAAGAGAGTGCGTCGGCGTCGATGTCGATCACGTCCTCCATAATCACGCCGTCGACCACCCAGAGGGGTTTCGAGCTGCCGAAGATCGACGTCGCACCGCGGACGCGGATCTTGGGAGCGGTACCGAAAGTACCCGATACGTTCTGCACCGAGACACCGGCCGAACGGCCTTCCAGACCGCGGCTGATATCGGCCAGACCCGATAGTTTCACATCGTCGGCGACCAACTGGTCGGATGCACCGGTAAACAGTCGTTTATCCGTTTTGGTCATACCCGTAACCACGACGGACTCGATAGTCTGCTCGTCAGGAACAAGGGTAATCTGCATGTTCGGACGGATCTTCACATCCTGCGTAACATACCCCAAATAGGAGATTTGCAGTTCCTCGGATTTCGCCGGAACATTGTTCATAACGAAAAATCCCTGCTGATCGGTGGATACACCGATGGTCGTACCTTTGACGATAACCGAAGCGCCGATCACGGCCGCTCCGTTTTCATCAACGACACTACCGCGCACTTGTTTGGCTTGGGCGAATGCCCCCGCTGCAAACACAAGTACTCCAATTAACGATAGTAGGATTTTTTTTACCATAAGCGTTAATCTATTAGTTAATTTTTTAAAATAAAAAGTCAACAGACACAGTCCTAACACCATAAACACTTGATAATCAGCAAACCATCCCCAAATCAGCCCAATCCGACCGAAACAAACGCAACCAGCTGTAAATCAATAAACTACCGCAAAAAGAAATATTTTTGCGCCCCAAGTTACGTTACTACGCCGTAACCGGTCGGAATATGGCAACACGGGGAAAATAAGCTGTTTAGGCGCAATCCTGCGTCATATGGTTGTTACTTAATCATTACCTTTAAAGCGGTTTGTGTATTGTATAGGTTAATGAAAAAAGGTTGTTAAAAACAATGAGAAACACGTTTAAGGTTCTATTCTACATCAAGAAGAATGCGCCTCTGCGGAACGGATACGTCCCTGTCATGGGACGTATCACGATCAACGGACAGCGGACGCAATTTTCCACACGTCTCTCGGTCACTCCCCTCAGTTGGGACACTGCGCAGGGACGGGTCGCGGGGCGAAGCAGCATGGCCGTCCGCATCAACGAACAGCTGGCCAATATCCGGTTCCACATCGAAAGATGCTACAACACGCTCTTTTACGAGCAGGCCTTCGTTACTCCGGTGATGGTCAAGGAGATGTATTTCGGCGGCAATCACAAGCAGGAGACCGTGGTCGCCTTCTTCAAGCAGCACAACGACGAATTCAGACGCATGGTCGGCGTCAGCCGCAGCAAGACCACATATTATAAATATAGGTGTGTATGCCGGCATCTGGCGGACTTCGTCTGGGACAAATACAACCGGAAGGATTTAATGTTCAAGGAACTCAACCGCGAATTCCTCACGGGCTTTCATTCCTACATCGCGCAGGAGTGCGCCCATAAGAAAAATACGACGTGGATCTACATGATCGCGCTCAAACATATCCTGATGCTGGCACGCAGCAAGGGATACATGAACAAGGATCTGTTTGCAAATTACAAATTACAGAGCGAATTCGTAACACGCAATTACTTATCCATGAGCGAGATAAACAAACTGATGCAGTACGAGGGCGACACTCCCACCTTACAACTTATCCGGGACGCATTTCTGTTCAGCTGCTTCACGGGCTTGTCTTATATTGATATAAAGGACCTTACGCTGGAAAACATCCAGCAGGTGAATAAACAGTTATGGATCAGTACGACACGCCGCAAGACGGGTTCCGAGGTGAATGTCCGGCTGTTCGAAGTGCCTTACAACATCCTGCTCAAACATAGGCCGATGACCCGCAACAAGCGGATTTTCGCCCTTCCGAGCAACGGCTGGTGCAATGCCTGTCTCGACAAAATCATGTCCGAAATAGGCATTATGAAGCAGATTACATTCCATTCGGCCCGCCATACTTTCGCCACGACGATCACCCTGTCGCAGGGCGTAGCTATTGAGACGATCAGCAAGCTGCTGGGACATAGAAACATACGCACCACGCAGATTTATGCCACCATCACGCACTCGCAGCTCGACGGCGAAATGGAACGTTTGTCGAAACGAATCAACTCGCTTTACCGCAATTTGATCCCTTCGGATGCGCCCGAAACGGGGACAAAGCTCATCTGAGCGCCGTCATCCGCCCCTTGCGCCCCTTCCCGGAGGGAAAATCACCGGAAATCACCGAAAAGTCCGAAAACAGGCGGTTACAATCTGTAACCCGCCCGATGCTTTGTCGAAAAAACTGTAAGTGAGCAACATTAATCCACAGAATATGTGTAATAGTAGTAAATTATTTTAAAAATTTATTTGTATATGAATCGCCAAACGTTTATCTTTGCTTGTGAACTTTTTATTTTAAAATCAATTAAAATTAACGCTTATGGTAAGAAAAATTGTACTATCGTTAATTGCCGTATTCGTGTTCTTGGCATACGCCACGGCCCAGAATAGGCAGATCTCCGGTACAGTTTCCGATGCAAACGGACATCCGGTTGCAGGCGCGACCGTCATTGTGGATGGGACCTCTCTGGGGACCACGACCAACACGGCCGGCGAGTATACGCTTTCGGCTCCGGCGAACGGCACGCTCGTGGTGACGTTTGTCGGTTTTGAGCCGCAGCAGTTGCCTATCGCCGGAAAAACCCGGATCAACGTCACGATGAAGGAGGATGCGCAAGCGATCGACGACGTGATCGTCGTGGCTTTCGGTACGGCTAAGAAAGAGGCTTTCACCGGTTCGGCCGCCGTCATAAAGTCGGATGAGATTGCCAAGGTGCAGACTTCCAACGTGGCGACGGCGCTGATCGGCCGCGTGGCGGGTGTGCAGACCTCCAGCACGTCGGGAGACCTCGGTACGACCCCCTCGATTCGTGTCCGCGGCTTCGGTTCGATCAACGCCGGCAAGGAGCCGCTCTGGATTGTGGACGGCATGCCCTATGAAGGCGACCTGAACAACCTGAACACGAACGACATCGAGTCGATGACCGTACTCAAGGACGCCGCTTCGAACGCTCTGTACGGCGCCCGCGGCGCCAACGGCGTGATTATGGTCACCACTAAAAAGGCGAAGTCGGGCGACGCCGTCGTGACGATCGACGCCAAGTGGGGCGTAAACTCGAAAGCGCTGGAGGAGTACGACGTGATCACCTCGCCCGCGCAGTATTACGAGACGCATTTCAAGGCGCTCTACGGCTATTATGCGCAGACCAATCCGGCGGCGAAAGCCTATGCGCTGGCCAGCAGCGGCCTGACTTCCAACGGCACGGGCGGTCTGGGATACAACGTCTATACGGTTCCCGAAGGGCAGGCGCTGATCGGCACCAACGGCAAGCTGAATCCGAACGCGACGCTGGGCCGCAAGATCATCTACAACGGACAGGAGTATTGGCTGACGCCCGACGACTGGATCGACGAGGCTTACCAGTCGGCGTTCCGTCAGGAATACAACGTGAACATCTCCGGTGCGACGGAGCGCAGCTCGTTCTACGCTTCGCTCGGTTATCTGGACAATACGGGTATTATCAAAAGCTCGGCGCTGGAGCGCTACACCGCACGTCTGAAGGCCGATTATCAGGCCAAGAAGTGGCTGAAGGTCGGCGGCAACATGTCGTATGCGCACTTCAGCAGCAGCAACGGCAACTCGAACGAAGGATCGGATTCCTCGACGGCCAATATCTTCGCATTCTCGTCGCAGATGCCCCCGATCTATCCGGTATATATCCGCGACGGTTCGGGCCGCATCATGGTAGACGACAACGGCTATCAGATGTACGACTACGGCGACAAGGGCAATGCGGGTCTGACCCGTCCGCTGCTGCCCGGCGCCAACGGACTGCAGACCAGCTGGCTCAACAAGAAGAAAGCCGAGGGCAACGCCTTTTCGGGCAGCGGCTTCGTGGACATCTCGCTTTACAAGGGGCTGAAGCTGACGGTAAACGGCAGCACCAACATCGACGAAACCCGCACGACTTATCTCAACAACCAGTATTACGGTCAGTTCGCCGAGGCGGGCGGTACTATTTCGAAGTACCACACCCGCGACATCGCCTACAACCTTCAGCAGATTCTGAACTACAACGAGACCTTCGGCAAGCACAACGTGGGGCTGATGGTCGGTCACGAGTACTATCAGAAAAAATATTACTACCTGAGCGGCACCAAGTCGAAACTCTTCTCCTATGACAACGAGGAGCTTGGCGGAGCCGTCGTCGACGGCGCGGGCGCCCACTCCTACATCGACGACTACAACTCGGAGGGTTACTTCATGCGCGCCCAGTACGACTATGCGGGCCGCTACTTCGTGAGCGGTTCGTACCGCCGCGACGCATCGTCGCGCTTCCATCCCGACCACCGCTGGGGCAACTTCTGGTCGCTGGGCGGCGCATGG
>ENA-OPKP01000354-OPKP01000354.1-human-gut-metagenome-genome-assembly--contig:-NODE-354-length-9626-cov-2.421482_pt1 | contig 9626 bp, 8 predicted proteins | sample MGYA00241785_ERZ501697 | MGnify/ENA primary metagenome ERZ501697 (study PRJEB25962, sample SAMEA2042191) | human gut metagenome | biome: human gut; feature: human-associated habitat; material: faeces...
TTCCTTTTTTGGGGTTGCCCAGCCTCTTTTATATCTGTATTATCTTTCTTCTCTGAAGTACGCTTCACCGAGCGCCTTGGGCGGTTGATTTTCTTTCTTCTTTCTCATTGCTATGAAAATCAGCACTATAATGGTGGCGATGTAAGGGAGCATGGTTAAAAACTGTGAGGGTATCTGTATCTCCCAGCCCTGCATCTTATAGTTAAGACCTCTGAGCATACCGAAAAGGTAGGCGGCAAAGATAGCCTTGAGCGGATTCCATGTGCTGAATATAATGAGAGCAACGGCTATCCAGCCCGCACCTGCGGTAACATTATCCTGCCATGTCGTCAGGAATGCGGTCGACAGGTACGCTCCGCCCAGTCCGCACAGGAAGCCGCCGAGCAGAATGTTGATATACTTATGAAGATTTACGTTGATACCCGAAGCGTCAGCCGCACCGGGATTTTCACCGATAGCTCTTACATAAAGTCCGAGCTTTGTCTTGTTGAGGTAGAAATATGCGAGTATTGCGATGACAAGTCCGAGCCATACATATATATCCTGCGAGAATATAGCCTCACCGAGAATGGGTATATTGCTGAGAAGCGGTATTTCTATCGGACGGAACGCTGAGCTTACAGACTGGGGTATCTGTTCACTTGACACCCAGCCGCCGATAAGACCGGAAACGCCCGTACCGAATATCGTCAGCACAAGACCCGTAACGACCTGGTTACCGCGGAGCGTGACGGTTATAAAGGCATATATAAGTGCGCCTGCCGCACCTGCCGCACCTGCCGCCAGCATAGCGAGCAAGGGGTTTCCTGTAGTGCACGCAACTGTAAAGCCCAGCGCCGCACCCATAAGCATCATACCCTCGACACCGAGGTTCATATGACCTACCTTTTCACAAAGGATACCGCCGACAATAGCAAACAGTATCGGAGTACCTGTCTGAATGGCTGTCTGTAAAAACAGACCTATCTGTTCTAAGATATCCATTATTCAGCCTCCTTTACCGCATTGTGCTTACGCAGAGAAATTTTATAGTTGATAAAGAACTCACACGCAAGAACGAAGAATATGATAACGCCCTGCATGATCTCGGTTATAGACGAAGGGATCTTCATTACCTGAAGCGAGCTTCCGCTCTGTAGAAGTATCGAGAACATAAATGACGCAACAACGATAACGGGCGGCTTCAGCTTTGCGAGCCATGCCGTGATTACCGCCGTAAAGCCAAGACCTGCCGACATTGAATCGGTTATCGACTTCTCAACCGCGCTTGCCTGCATAAAGCCTGCCATTCCGCAAAGTCCGCCCGAAATGAGCACCGCTATGATCATTATCTTTACTGTGTTCATACCTGCGTATTTTGCGGTCGTTTCGCTCTCGCCGATTACATCTATCTGATAGCCGAGCTTCGTGTATTTAAGTAATATTGTCATTATGACAACAAGCACAAGCGTGATTATCCAGCCTGCGTGTATCCCTAACACATCGGGCAGTACCGCATTTTCCGAGAAGTTAGGCACTTTTGCCGCACCGAGCGCCGCAGGGTCTTTCCACGGACCGTATTGCAGATAGCTTATAAACGCTGTCGCTATATAGTTCATCATCAGCGTCACAAGCGTTTCGCTCGCACCGAACTTAGCCTTTATTACTGCGGGGATAAGCGCCCATAAGCCGCCGCAGATAAAGCCTGCTATTGCCATAAGCGGTAAAAGGAGTATCGGCGGCAGATCTGGACACATAAAAGCCATAGATGCCGCACCGAATGCGCCCATATAGAACTGACCCTCAGCGCCGATATTCCAGAACTTCATTCTGAACGCTATCGCTATACCGAGTGACAGTGTAGTCAGCATTATTGTCTTGTTCATAACGTCCTTGAAACGCTTGAACGGGGTCTGTATTATTTTGCCGAAAACCTTGAAAGGATCATAGCCCATTATGGCAAGAACAATGCCGATAAATATCAGCGACAGCACAATTGCGCCTATTCTTATCAGGACATCGACAAGCTTAGACGTGCCTTTCTGCCGCTTTGAAATCTGAATCATGCTCATACGGCTTTCTCCTCTCCCTTATTGATATGGTCACCGACCATCATAAGTCCGATATCTTCCTTTGTAACAGTCGTGGGGTCTACTATGTCGATTATCTCACCGTCATGTATTACCATAAGTCTGTCGGAAATGCTTTTCAGCACGTCAAGATCCTCGCCGATGAACAGCACTGCAACGCCCTTTTTCTTCTGCTCATTGAGCATATGATATATATTATATGACGCGCCAATGTCAAGACCTCTTACGGGGTAAGCCGTTATAAGGACCTTGGGCGACAGCCATATCTCACGCCCGAGCAGTACTTTCTGGATATTACCGCCCGAAAGCTTCTTTACTGTGTAGTTTACCGAGGGGGTGTAGATATCAAAGTCTTCGACTATCTGTTCCGCGAGCTTCTTTGCAAATTTGCTGTCTATGAACGGACCGGGATTATGGTTATAGGACTTTAAGATAACGTTGTTCGTTATGCTCATTCCCGCCACAAGACCCATACCGAGTCTGTCCTCGGGAACAAAGCTCATGCTTATGCCCTTGCGGATTATTGCTCTGGGGTCGAGATCCTTTATGCTTTCGCCGTCAAACTCTATATCACCGTCGGTCGCCTTGTCAAGCCCTGCGATTATCTCGCACAGCTCCTTCTGACCGCTTCCCGCGATACCTGCAACACCGAGTATCTCACCGCCGTATACGTCAAAGTTCACGTTGTCAAGCACATTTACGCCGTCTGTGTTTTTCTTTGTGAGGCTCTTTACGGAAAGCATCGGCTTTGCGTTATAGTCACAGCACTGCGGTCGTTCAATTTCAAGCGTTACGGATTTTCCTACCATCATCTCGGTAAGCTGTTGGGGAGTGGTTTCACTTGTTTTTACTGTGCCTATGCATTCGCCCTTGCGCAGAACGGTAACACGGTCGGATATATCCATAACCTCCGCCATCTTATGAGTGATAATGATTATCGTACAGCCCTGCTCTTTCATCTTTCTGAGGATAGCGAACAGTGCGGTTATCTCCTGAGGGGTAAGTACCGCTGTAGGCTCGTCAAGTATCAGCACGTTAGCGCCTCTGTAAAAGACTTTCATTATCTCCACGGTCTGCTTTTCGCTGACTGACATATTATATACTTTTTTATCGGGGTCAACATTCAGCCCGTACTTTTCGTTAAGCTTATTGACGTGGTGAGCCATACGCTTCTTTGAAGTAACAAGGTGCTTTATGTGACCGAGCACTACATTTTCAGCCGCAGTCATGACATCTATCAGCTTGAAATGCTGATGCACCATGCCGATACCCGCCTTTATCGCGTCACCGGGTGAGCCAAAGCGCATCTTCTTACCGTCTATCGTGATAGTACCGCTGTCGGGCGTATATATGCCGCTGAGCATATTTACAAGGGTACTCTTGCCCGAACCGTTTTCACCGAGCAAAGCGAGTATTTCGCCCTTGTACACGTCAACGGAAATATCCTTGTTTGCGTACACCGAGTCAAACGATTTGGTTATGTTCTCGAGTTTTATATAAGGAACTGACATATAACCTCCTGAAATAAAGCGATTTGTCTTTTTAAAGCATCGCAGATATTCCGGTGCTTTAAAAAGACAAATCGGGCAGTCACTGAGGACTGCTCGTATTGTCTTGATGTTTTTCGATTATGCGGGGATAGTGCCTGTTACACCCTTAACGAACCAGTTCATGTTCCAGATCTCGTCGTCTGTCATCTTAACGCCGTCTTCAACCTTCTTGTTGCCGTCCTGGTCGTAAAGAGGACCTGTGAAGGGCTCAAGTGTGCCGTCGATGATAGCCTTCTGAGCTGCATCGACCTTTTCCTGTGTGCCTTCTGCGCAGAGGTCTGTAAGCTTGTCAAGGTATGTCATGTTAGCGGCAAGACCTTCCCAGTATGCACGGCTTGTCCATGTACCGTCCATAGCCTTCTTTACATCGTCTGTGTAGAATGTCTTCCAGTCGAAGCAAGCGGCTGTGAGGTATGCCTTGGGAGCAGCGTCTGATGTGGGGAAGTTGTAGCCGATGCAGTATGCGCCCTTTTCTTCAGCGGCAACCTGAGGAGCTGTTGTATCCTGGTGCTGAGCAATTATGTCAACACCCTTGTTGAGAAGCTCAAGTGCTGCCTGCTTTTCAACAGTGGGGTCATACCATGTATCTGTGAATACTACTTCTACCTTAGCGTCGGGGTTTACAGACTGTACACCGAGTGTGAATGCGTTGATACCACGGATAACCTCGGGGATACCCTTAGCGGCAACATAACCGATGTAGTTCTTCTGTGTCTTCATACCTGCAACGATACCTGCAAGGTAACGAGCCTGATATACCTTACCGAAGTAGGTTGACATATTGTCTTCTCTCATATAGCCTGAGCAGTGAGCAAACTTTACATCGGGATGCTCCTTTGCCATCTGGTCTGTACCTTCCATAAAGCCGAATGAGTTTGTGTAGATAAGGTTGCAGCCTTCATCGATAAGTGTCTGGATAGCTTCCTTTGTGTCGGCAACGGTTTCGGGTACGTCCTCAACGTAGTAGGTCTTTACGCCCATAGCCTCAACTGCAAGTCTGCCTGCATCGTGAGCCTGTGTGTAACCGCCGTCGTTGATCTTGCCGATGTAAACAAAGCCTGCTACAACATCGCTCTTGGCTGTGCTGTCGCCTGTGCTCTCCTTAGAGCTGTCGCCTGTGCTCTGTGCGTCGGAAGTCTTGCTTTCATCCGTACCGCTTGTTGCGGTATTGCCGGAGCAGCCTGTGAGTCCTGCTGTAAGTGCGCAGGTTGCCGCCAGTAAAATGGCGATAAGTTTCTTTTTCATGTTTTTCCTCCCTATTAAAACAGTAAAAGATATATTAACGGCATTTTGCCGCTAAATACGGTTATTTACGGCTCAGTGTCTGAAAATACAGCCGCCGTCAACGCTCATCGAGTCAACTATTGCGAGCGATTCTACTCTGATGCCTTTCGAGCGGACAAGGTCTCCGCCCTTCTGGAAGCCCTTTTCTATAACGATACCTGCGCCTGCTATACTTGCGCCTGCACCCTTTACTATGTCGATAAGACCGAGTAAAGCACAGCCGTTTGCAAGAAAGTCGTCGATTATAAGCACGTTGTCATCTGGCGACAGGAACTTCTTGCTGACTATTACGTTATATGTACGCTTGTGCGTAAAGCTCTCGATAGAGGTCGAATAAACCTCGCCGTCTATGTTTACGCTCTGCGCCTTCTTTGCAAATACAACGGGACATCCGAAATACTGCGCGGTGATACACGCAATGCCGATGCCGGACGCTTCTATAGTCAGTATCTTGTTTATGCTCTTGTCGGGGAACAGCCTGCGGAACTCCTTGCCGATCTCGTTGTAAAGCTCAATATCCATCTGATGATTGAGAAAGCTGTCGACCTTGAGTACGTTCCCCTCTTTTACTATACCGTCCTTGTTTATGCGATCTTCCAGTAACTGCATTTTACTTTTCCTCCGTTTATTTCAGTAATTCACGTCCCATAAGTACGCCCATTACAGACGCCATCATAAGTCCTCTTGTCCAGCCGCTTGAGTCGCCTAAGCAATGCAGTCCCTTTACGTTCGTGTTGAAATGCTCGTCCATCTTTATACGGTTGCTGTAGAATTTGAGCTCGGGTGAATAAAGGAGCGTTTCACGGCTTGCAAAACCGGGAACGACCATATCCACAGCCTTTATGAAATTGATAATGTTCGTCATTGTACGGTAAGGCATAGCCGCCGTGATGTCGCCTGCAACCGCATCGGGCAGGGTGGGTCTTACGTTTGAGAAATTAAGCTCCTTTGGCCATGTACGCTTTCCGTCAAGAATATCGCCGTAACGCTGTACAAGAATGTGACCGTTACCGAGCATATTGGTAAGCTCGCCGACCTTCTTCGCATATTCGATAGGCTGGTTGAACGGTACGCTGAAATTGTGCGAGCAAAGTATAGCAAGGTTTGTGTTGTTGCTCTTAAGCTCTTTATATGAGTGACCGTTTACAACGGCTAAATCGTTGTCGTAGTTCTCCTGACTTACAAATCCGCCGGGGTTCTGGCAGAATGTACGCACCTTGTTCTTAAACGGCAGAGGATAGCCGATGAGCTTTGACTCGTAAAGGACGGCATTTATCTCCTCCATGACCTCGTTTCTGACTTCCACTCTTACGCCGATGTCAACAGTACCCGGTGTATGCTCTACATTATGAGCCTCGCAGGTCTTTTCAAGCCAGTCTGCGCCCTTACGGCCTGTTGCGACCACTATCTCGTCACCGTATATGGTTTCCTGTTCGCCGCCGTCACGGGCATTTGAAATGATAACTCCCTTACATACGCCGTCTTCTATTATAATATCCTCGCAGTTCTTGCCGAACAGCACCTCGACGCCGCTTTCGATAAGATATTTTTCTATCTTGAAATAAAGCTCGTGCGCCATTTCCGTTCCTAAGTGACGGATAGGACAGTCAACCAGCTTCAGGTTTGCGTTTATGGCTTTCTTCCTTATATCTCTTATCTTGTCGGGGTCGCTTACGCCCTCAACGTGCTTATCCGCACCAAATTCAAGATATATCTTGTCTGTGTAGTCAATGGTTTCCTGTGCAAGCTCCTCACCGATAAGTTCGGGGAGCGTTCCGCCGACCTCGCACGACAGCGACAGCTTGCCGTCCGAGAATGCGCCTGCGCCCGAAAAGCCCGTTGTGATATGGCAGTAGGGCTTACAGTTCATACAGTGCTTTGTTTTTGCCTTAGGACAGCTTCTCTTTTCTACCGAAGCACCCTTTTCGATTATCAGAATTTTTTTATCTGAGCCGTTTCTGACCATTTCAATTGCGGTGAATATTCCCGCAGGTCCCGCTCCTACAATTACTACATCGTATTTCAATTACTTTTCTCGCCTTTCCGTTTAGCAACAACACGGCGTTTTACCGCTCCTTTGCAGAAAAACGCCGAATTACACTAATATAATTATTTTGACACAATTCGAGCTTAAAGTCAATATCAAACCGACACAAAAATGAACTTTTGTGAATTATTTTTATTCCGCTTCCGGTAAAGCGGAGAATATAGTACAGTTTACGGAAGAATAAACATACTTTACCGATACAAAAAACAGTTGTTCAATGCGTATATCCCTATTCTATTATCTGCAATAATTATACGGAAATTATATCCGAAGACCGACAAAAGTAATTTTTACAAAAAAAGCACTTGACATAAGTCCGAAATCGGATTATAATATCTCTCAGTCCGATTTCGGACTTAAACATTTGCCGACAAGGAGAATCAGCTTGGATAACAAAAACAACAGGAAAAAACTGTATGAATATAATAATGTACTGAAATCAATAGATGATTGCTACCGGAATATAGCAAAGCGCTACGGGTTTTCGGAAGCGGCTTTCTGGACGCTGTACACACTGCGTATGGAGCCCGGCAACATAACGCAGAGCGATGTATGCACCGTGCTGTATCAGCCTAAGCAGACGGTAAACTCCGCACTGAAAAAGCTCGAAAGCGAGGGGTATATAACTCTTACTCCGTCAGGTGCGCACGCAAAGAATATCAGCCTTACAAAAAGCGGAACAAAGCTGTGCGAACAGACGGTAGATAAGGTGATAGAGGCAGAATGCGCCGCACTCGGCAATATGACAGATGAAGAAACCGAGAATATGACTGCGCTTATGAAGCTGTACAGCATACTTCTTAAAAGTCAGACGGCAAAAATATAAAGATACAAAAGGAGAACAAAGGGAAAATGAGCAAGATAAAACTTTCGGATCACTTTACTGTGGGACGGCTTTTCAGGTTTGTACTGCCGTCGGTGGCTATGATGGTGTTTATATCTATATACGGCGTTGTTGACGGCTTTTTCGTATCGAATTTTGCCGGCAAGACCTCTTTCGCATCTATCAATCTTATAATGCCGTTTGTAATGATACTCGGCGGCGTGGGCTTTATGGTCGGCACGGGCGGAACGGCGCTTGTTTCGCAGAAGCTCGGCGAGGGTGACGAAAAGACCGCAAAACGCTATTTCACAATGATGATAATGCTGACGGTGATACTCGGTGCGGTACTCACAACATTCGGCCTTATCTTTACCGAAAACGTTGCTGTGTTCTTCGGCGCAACGCCCGAAATGCTGGGCGACTGTGTGCTTTACGGCAGAATAGTAATTTCCTTTACAACGGCTTTTATGCTCCAGAACGTATTCCAGAGCTTTTTCATTGCCGCCGAGAAGCCTAAACTCGGACTTATCTCAACTATTATGGCAGGCTGTACGAATATCATACTTGACGCTGTATTTGTAGGTCTTATGGGCTTTGGCGTTGCAGGTGCGGCATTTGCTACGGGCATCAGCGAATGCGTCGGCGGAATATTCCCTCTTATCTACTTTCTCCGTCCGAACTCAAGCATACTGCGTCTTACTAAGACAAGGCTTGAGATAAGACCGCTCCTGCGTGCCTGTGCGAACGGTTCATCTGAGCTTATGTCGAGCATTTCCTCATCGGTCGTAAGTATAATCTACAACTTTCAGCTGATGAAATACATCGGCGAAAACGGCGTTTCGACCTTTGGCGTAATGATGTATGTGCAGTTTATTTTCATAGCGATATTTGTCGGATATGCTATCGGATGTGCACCCGTGATAGGCTTCAACTACGGAGCGCAGAACCGTTATGAGCTGAACAATATGCTCAAAAAGAGTCTTTGCTTTGCGGCAATAGCAGGAGTTACCCTTGTCGCACTGTCGGCGGTGCTTGCAAGCCCTCTTGCAAAGATATTTGTCGGCTATGATGCAGAGCTTTACGAGCAGACACGCCACGCTTTCAGGATATTCTCGCTGTGCTTTTTACTTGCAGGCTTCAATATATTTACCTCATCGTTCTTCACCGCACTCGGAAACGGCGCTATCTCTGCGGCTGTGTCGTTTATGAGAACGCTTATATTCCAGGTTTCAAGCATCCTTATACTGCCCCTTATTTTCGGTGTTGACGGTATATGGATGGCGAATGTTGTGGCGGAATTTTTCGCTTTCCTGCTGTCGCTGATGTTCCTTATCATAAAGAGGAAGAAGTACGGATATTGGCAGAAAGGCGCTGAGGCGGCTGTAGCAAAAAGCACAACAGAGTAAGGCGGAATTTCGTCAAAATCACCTTTGAAAAATCTGCGGATTTCTGATAAAATAAATATGTACGAAAGTGCCATGAGAGTGCATAGCTATCGGCAATATGCTCATCATCTCTCCGATAATTACCGCTGTGGCAATAAAGGAGGTGCGATGATGAAACGTGTTAAGTCGGCTTGTATATTTCAGACGCTTATATTCTCTCAGAAGGAAGATTGCGGACTATCAAAGGAACTGCAGACAAAATATAATCACGAAGAAGTTGAAAAGTACAAAAAGGCTCTCGAAAAAGCTAATACCCGTTATGTGATCACCGAGGTGACGGAACAAAGCGACGGTTCTGTTCTGATCAAGGTGCGGAAGCATTATAACGACAAAACTGATACGGGCGACTATTTTGAGATCTGAAACAAGAGCAATTGACAGAATAACCGCAAAATAACCCGTATTATG
>ENA-OPKP01000358-OPKP01000358.1-human-gut-metagenome-genome-assembly--contig:-NODE-358-length-9602-cov-2.331937_pt1 | contig 9602 bp, 8 predicted proteins | sample MGYA00241785_ERZ501697 | MGnify/ENA primary metagenome ERZ501697 (study PRJEB25962, sample SAMEA2042191) | human gut metagenome | biome: human gut; feature: human-associated habitat; material: faeces...
GGCAGTCGGGTTGCGGAGGTACGGCGGTGTAAGGCGGGATATAGTTGCCAAAAACAGATATAAAAGGCAGGCAGCGTACACAGATTCCGTACCGATCCCTTGCGGACGACGGCTCCGCAGCCAATGGCAGCGGGGATCGTTCCTGTATGTCCATACCATAGAAAGCCTTCGAGCGTATGTTCCGGAGGCTTTTTCGGTTCGCAGGGTGGCGGCGCTTCCGGAGCGCGGAGGGTTGCCGGAAGGAGCGGATTTCGGAGTGCGGACAGCCATTGCGGAGTTTTCCGTACCGGCCGTCCGAATAATTGCCGTTGCAATTCATCGCCGCATGCGACCTCCGTTCGTCCGACGAGGCGGGCGGATATGCGGGCGAGGCCGTTGATATGCCACCGCCACACGGCAGGCCGGGAGTGGCATGCTTCAATTTCCCCAGCAGGAGGGCTTCGATGCGTAAACGCATCGAAGCCCTCCTGCGTTTTTACCCGCCGGAACGAAGAACACCCGCGATACCTGCCGCGCGGCGATCTGTGCCATGCACCAGTAACGGAAGCACTACGAATCATTACGAATCAAAAAAATCAGAGATCATGTTACTGGAAAAAGAATATTTCGATATATGGATGCGCCGCATCATGGAGCGGCTCGAAGCAATAGAACAACGCCAGAAGCCGCCCAAAGCGCAGGAGTATCCGACGCTGGAGAATGGCGAGAAACTCTTCGACAACTATGACCTGTGCCGGATGTTGCACGTAAGCAAGCGCACGCTGCAACGCTACCGCTCGAAGTGCGGCCTAAAGTACCGGATGCTGAACCAGAAGGCTTTCTACAAGGAATCGGACGTGCAGGAGTTCATCCGCGACAATTTCGCTATGTTCGCCCGGCGCCGTGAAGACCAGCGTCCGTAGCGACTGAAAACCCCCACGCCGGATGAGCCGCGCTCATCCGGAAACAAAAACCTCCTGAGGGGTCGCTGGACTTCCGGCGGCCCCTTTTCGATGCGAGGCTATTTCCGGCGCGAGGGATGTGTCTTCCGAATTTGCGGCCTGCGCCGCGACTGCCGCAGCCGTTCGGGTTCCGCGTTCCGGCCGGTGGCGAACCGTTCATGCAGCGCATTGGCCGAGAACTCCTTGCCCAGCCGCGAGCCGTTGAGTACGCAGCGGGTTTCGTGGTCGATGAAGGTGACGCCCGTGATCCGTCCCGTGTCGTTGCGCCGCAGGTAGAGGTCAATATGCCGCTCCCGAAGCCGTTCGCGCAGCTCCGTTTCGTCCGTCGCATCCAGCAGGGCTTCCCCGACGCGGTGCCGTGTCAGAGCGAGCAGTTCCTTTCCTGCGATCTGTTCCCCGGAAGAGGCCATGACACGTTCGATCTTCGCCAGCGAGGCGTCGTCACCCAGTCGGGAGGCTTTCAGCGGCGCAGCCTGCGTCCTCTCACCATTCTCGTCCAGCACCGTATAGAGCACTCCCCGGTACGACCGTCCGCCCCGCGTACCCCCGACCTCCTCCACGCCGATACGATACAGCGCGAGCAGAGCCCGCAGTTCGCCGAGGGTCTGAAAGCGGTACATCGAGAGGGCGGGCTTCACCACCGAGGCGATCTGCCGCTTCAGGTCGCCTTTTTCAGATTCCACGGGCGCGAGCCGCCACAGTTCGCCCCGCTTCCGCCCTTTGGCGCGGTGCAGGCCGTGATTACGTTCGATCTTCTCAGTCAGGGCCACGCTGCGCTCGTTGCGCCGACTGTCGTTTATTTTGCGCCCCGTACTGTCCACCTGTACCGTGACGATATGGATGTGGGGGCGGTCGATGTCGGTATGTTTATAGACGACGTAGGGCTGGCCACCCCAGCCCATACCCTCCATATATTCGGCGGCGATGTCGGTCAGTTCATCGTCCGAAAGCCGGTCTTCGGGGTCGGGGTTGAGCGAGATATGGACGACCGGTTTCTCGGTGCGAACGTGCGAGGGCATCCAGCGGAGCAGCTCGTCGGCGAGGGCCGCGACGCCGAAGCGTCCGTCGGCAGGTTCGCGGATATTACTCGTCGCAAGCACCGCCCCTTTGCCCCGATCGACCTTACACTGATTGTAGGCGAGCGCCCCGTAGATGTCCTTTCCGGTGGTGATATTGGCTATCATCGCTGTCGAAATTCGTCGGCCAGAGCCGCTATTTTCGCTCCCACAGCGACCAGTTCGCGCGTTTCGCTCTCCAATTTATAGAGCAGAGCGAGCGCCTTTTTAGGCGAAAAATGCGCGTGCAATTCCTTTACGATCTGGTTGTAATTCACGCCTATTTTTCTGAATTGGGCGTTGAAAGCGGTCAGCCGCGCGGCGAATTCCATCGTTCCCCGGTCGGATCGTATGACCCGAAATTCGTCGCCGAAGACCCGTGCTTTGACGAAAGCGGCCTTCGAGAGCGTGCCCGACTGCTCGAACAACGCGAGGAACCGGGCATATTCCCCGTCCGTGAAGCGCACCATCACGCAATTTTTCGCCGTGTCCGTTTTGGGCGGCCTGCCGCCCCTGCCCCGGACGGGGGCTTCGGTTTTTTCCATGCCTTTCGATTTTTACCGAAGGCCGCAAGGCCCCCGGTGCGGTAAAAATTCCGTTCCGGCGCACGGCGGCGCCCCGTAAAAAGCGACGACTTCGGAGGAGCTTTCTCCCCCTTGCGGGCAAGCTGTTTTCCGTTACCGAAATCGTTTCGGGTAACGGAAAACACAGCTTGCTGTGTCCCGAACATGAAATGTTCTCCGGACACAAGGGACTGCCCTTTGCGGAGGCAGTCCCGCCACAGTCGCCGGCCAGCACGAAGAGGCGTAACCGTAAAGACCGGAATCGGTTCACGGGACAAAGATACCGGCCTATGCAATCCGTTGTATGCCAGCAGGCAGCGCAGACCTATGCCAAACCTGCGCCAAACGGTGCCACGAATGTTCGCGGCCGCACGCTCCGGGTGCCGGAGGGTGTTTCTTTGCCGTTGCGGACAATCGGCAATGATACGCTGCGACGATTCATTACCGACGTACGGAAAGCGTATCGGCGCGTATGTGCAGACACACGACACCTATGGCCGATCCATATATCCATATCGAAAGATATACGGACAATCCATAGCGGTTCATGCACGGACGTATGGACGGACGATACCGATGCAGGCATTGCCGTACGGACATGCAGGAATACAGACATGGAGGTATGCAGGTATGAAGACATGGAGGCATACGGCCGCATTTCCGCAAAGCGCTGTTCCCGTACAGAAACGGGGCGTCGCAGCCATAAAGGAACGAACCCGCAAGGGTTTACATACACGGTCAAACACTTTAATATTTCAATGCTTATGGAAAAAGAACCTGTTTATCTGGCCTTTTCCACCCAGAAGGGCGGAGCGGGCAAAACCACGCTCACGGTGCTGTTCGCCTCGTACCTGCACTACGTGAAGGGCTACGACGTGGCGGTCGTGGACTGCGACTACCCGCAGCACTCCATCGCAGGGATGCGGCAGCGCGACCTGAAGCTGGCTTTGGAAGACAACCATTACAAGGCGCTGGCCTACGAACAGTTCACGCGCCTCGGCAAGAAAGCCTATCCGGTCGTGGAGAGCAGCACGGAACGGGCCATAGACGATGCCGAGCGCATCACGGGGCAGGCCGCGTTCGACCTCGTATTCTTCGACCTGCCCGGCACGGTCAACAATCCGTCGGTGATCCGCGCCCTCTCCAACATGGATTACATCATCGCCCCGATCAGTGCCGACCGCGTGGTGCTGGAGAGCACGCTGCGCTACATGACGGTCGTGAACGACGTGATCCGCAAAACGGGGGTTTCGAACATCAAGGGAACCTATCTGGTGTGGAACATGGTGGACGGGCGCGAGAAGTCGGAGCTGTACGAAGTGTACGAGCAGGTGATCGCCGAGCTGGGCCTGCATGTGCTGAAGACCTTCATTCCCGACAGCAAGCGTTTCCGGCGCGAGTTGTCCGCAGGCCACCGCCCGCTGTTCCGCTCGACGCTGTTCCCGGCCGACCGTTCGCTGCTCAGAGGAAGCAACATCGAGGCGCTGACGGACGAGGTACTGACCCTGCTCAACCTCCGCGACAATGGCTAAGCGCATGAAAGCCGGGCCGCTGGACGAATCGCTCATCATCCAGTCCTTCAAGGATGCCGACCTGCTGGCCGATCCCGCAAATGCCGTGTTGCAGGAGGCCGGAGAGCGTCCGGCGGCATCCCGCAGGGACGGAGAGGAGCAGACGGCATCGCGCAAGGACAGAGCAGAACCGGCGGCATTCCGCAGGGACGGAGAGGAGCCTGTGGCGGACGAGGCCGCCCGACCCGCCGCCCGCCCCGCGCCCGACCGGCCGTTCCGGTCGGACGCCTGAACAACCGACACGCGACCATGAAACCTACTGCATACCTGACAACCTTTTTGGGGCTTCCCGGAGCGTCCGGCGAAAAACGGGCCGCGTGTAATTTCGACCTGACAAGCCGTTATTTCTACAACGTCTCTTCGGAAGAGAGCTTTTTTCAGACCATCGACGCCGAGACCACGGCCGACCTCGACCTCAACGCCGTATTCGAGCGCATCGACCGCACCGCCTCCAAGCCGGGACAGCAATACCTGTACGCCCGGCTGAGGACCCTGCACGGCACGGAAGAGGTGCGGGAGTTCGGCCGCAGGACGGATCATTTCGCCGGGAACGCCGGACATGCCGAACAATGCGCGAAACACCTTTCGCGGCTCTCGGACGACGACGCCTACGACCTGCAAAACCTGATTTTCGACAAACCGGAGCAGGTGCGCCGCATCGCTCTCGTCTACCTGCTCTCGGCCGCAGCCGTGGTGTCGCTGCTGCTGAGCTTTCTCTATCCGCTGCTGCTGTTGCTGTTTCTTGCCGTCTTCGCCGCGAACATGTATATCCATTACAGCAACAAGCTCAACATTTCGATCTATGCTTCGGCCGTGAAACAGTTGACGCTGGCGCTGCGGACCGCCCGGCATCTCGCGGCCGAGGAGGTTCCCGGCACGGAGGAGGCCCTGAAGGTCATCCGTCAGGTCTCCGAGGTCGAACGGCGCAGCCGCGTGGTCGGCACGCAGGGCGACAGCGCCAACGAGCTGGCCGCGGCCGTATGGCTGGTGCTCGAACTGCTGAAGGCGGCTTTCAACGTCGAGGTGATTCTCTTCCACCGCTTCATCGGCAGCATCATAGCGCACCGCGACGCCATCCACGGACTGTTCCGGTTCATCGGAGAGACCGACGCCGCGATTTCGGCGGCACGCCTGCGCGGCGAAACGCCGACCTGCCGCCCGGAATTCACCGACGGGAAATACCTGCGGGCCGAGGAGGTCGTACATCCGCTCATCGGAAACTGCGTTCCCAACACGCTGGAGCTGGACGGCACGGGGCTGCTGCTCACCGGCTCCAACATGTCGGGCAAGACCACGTTCATCCGCACGCTGGTGCTCAACGCCCTGCTGGCCGAGACGCTCGACATCTGCTTCGCCGAGGCCTACACGGCTCCGTACATGAAGATTTACAGCTCGATCCGCATCTCGGACGACATCGCCGAAGGGACGAGCTATTACCTGCAGGAAGTACTGACCGTCAAACGGTTCATCGACGCATCGCAGGAGCCGGCGCCGTGTCTGTTCGCCCTCGACGAACTTTTCAAGGGCACGAACACGACCGAACGCATCGCCGCCGGAAAAGCCGTACTGGCGCATCTCAACCGGGGACCGCATCTCGTGCTGGTATCGACGCACGACGTCGAGCTGGCGGAGCTGCTCCGCAAAGACGGCTACGAGCTGCACCATTTCCGCGAGGAGGTGATCGGCGGGAAGCTGGTCTTCGACTACCGGCTGCACACGGGACCGCTCACCACCCGCAACGCCATCCGGATTCTGGAAATGTACGACTACCCGCGCGACCTGATCGCGGAAGCGTACGAGGTGCAGGAGAAACTGACGGAGAGATCGAACTGACGCCACGAAAAAGCGGCGGCCCGGCATGAGCGAATCGCCCCACGCCCCGTTCGCCCGGTCCGAACGCCCGCGACTGTCCTGCAACAGCACAGTAACGAATTCACAACAATCCGACGGCCCCGTCAGCCCCTCTGCAACAGGCCCGAAACCGCTCTGCAACAGGCCCCCGATCCGCAATTATCCGCAACCAATCTGCAATCGGTTCGTAACTGTCCCACAACCATCCTTAACAGCAAAGACCTGCCGAAATCGGCAGGTCTTTGCTGTAACCGGGAATCTTCACCCGGCAGAGGCCGTCCGTACGACAAAATTACCCCTGCACCGGTTTGCGCTGCATGAAGCGGCGTTTGAGCCACCCGCGCACCGGTTCGTCGTACAGACGCAGGCACAACCACGCCAGCAGGATGCTGCCTCCGTAAACCAGCGCGCCGTACCCCAGCGCTTCGGGCCATGCGGGACGGGCATCGACCACCCACGCAGTGTAAATATAGATGAACGGATAGTGCGTGATATACAGCGGATAGGAGATGTCGCCCAAGAAACCGCAGACCTTTTTCGACACCCGGTCCGTGACTTTGCCGCCCGCGCCGGCCGCTACGACCAGCGGGAAGAGGACGATGATGCACACGGCGTCGTAGAGACCGTTCAGCCACAAGCGGTCCGTCCCCAGATGCGGCATGGCCAGCACGGCGACGACGCAGAGACTGCAAAGCCAGAAAGCGCCGCGCAGACGGATCAGCTTTCCGACGCGCGACAGCAGCAGTCCGGCGATAAACGGATAAGCCAGCCGCGTGAAACCTACGCCGAGCTGTTCGCCGTCGAGCGCCCAGCCGCCGATCATATCGCCCTGCGTCACGGCGAGACGCACCGTAAAGCATGCCGCGACAACGGCGAGCGCCCCCAGCAACAGTTTCGAAAGCCGCCGCAGGACAAGGGCATAGCAGATATTGGCGATATACTCGAAGAAAAGCGACCATGCGGGGCCGTCCAGCGGATAGGTCTCATTCCAGCCGCGAATGTCCATCGACGGCGGCACGGGAATCATCAGGCACCCCAGCAGCAGGATCAGAAGCATGCGTCCGACCGGAACGCCGGCGATCATTTCGTAAGGTCCTCCTGCGCCGAAGTAGAACGCCGCGGCGCCGATCAGCATGCCCCTCCCCCCCCTGGGATGCTGGCGGATCAGACGGCGCTTGAAGAAATCGCGGTAGGTCATGCGTCCCCAGCGGTCGTCGTAGGCATAGCCGATGACGAAGCCCGAAAGGACGAAGAAGAAATCGACGGCCAGATAGCCGTGGTTGATGATCTGGTCGGCATGGCTCGCGGCATGCGCCTCGAAAAGATGAAAGGCCACGACGACCAGCGACGCGACGCCGCGCAGACCGTCGAGGATCGCATAATGGGGCTTCGAGTCGGGATAGGCGGAAGCGGAGATTGAAAGCATATGGGTTATGGTTTTTTATCGGCGGACAGACAGGTTTCGAGCCGTTCGAGCACGGTGCGCACCGTAGGAAAACTCCCGGCGGCATGGGCCATCGCTTCGGCCGGAGCGCACCAGACGACCGTCTCGATCCCCTCTTCGGTCTGCGGTACGAGGTCGCCGCAGGCCGCCGCGCGCAGTTCGTACCAATGGGTGCGTTTCAGCTCCCAGCGTTCGGTCTTCGGGAAATAATAGGCGTGCCACGTCCGGCACAGCGACCGCACCGGTTCGGCGCACACGCCCGTCTCCTCGGCGATTTCGCGCGCGGCGCACGCTTCGATGCGCTCGCCGCATTCGAGATGTCCCTTGGGCAGGTCCCAGCGGCCGTTGCGGCGCATCATCAGCCACTCGCCGCGGTCGTTCACCACCACGCCGCCCGCCGCTTCGATCTGCGTAAAATCAGCCGCAAAAGAGCGGAACGCCGCGTCGGGATCGGCAAAAACGACTGCGACGCAGTTGTGCGATTCGAGAATTTTCGTTACCTTCGCTCGTGATAGGTCCGCCGGATCCGCGGGCACGACGGCATAGCATTCGCCGCCGGGCGCGTCCGAAGTGAAAATCACGGATTTATCTGCAAAATATACGGTATGGTTCATGCCGATCGGATTTGAATGCAAAAATACGAATAAATAGAAGAAACCCGACCGAAAATGAAAAAATTACTCCTTTTTATGGCTATTGCAGCTACGGGACTGAGCGCATGCGACGACAGGCGGCCGCAGCCCCTTACCATCGACAATGCCCTGACGGCCGATGAGATCGCCGCAGGCATTCTCACCCCTGAGGTGATGTGGAAAATGAGCCGTGCAGGCTCCTCGTCGCTCTCGCCCGACGGGCGTACGCTCCTCTATGCGCAGACCGACTACAACATGGCCGAAAACCGCGGCGTGACGACCATCTGGGTCGAAGACCTTGCGACCAAGGCCGTGACGCGCCTGACCGACACCGCGTCGAACAACGCCGATCCCAAGTGGAGCGCCGACGGGGAGAAGATCTACTTCCTCTCGGACCGCAGCGGCTCGATGCAGGTATGGGAAATGACGCCCGCAGGCGGCAACGCCAGACAGCTCTCGGCGTTCGACAAGGACGTCGAAGGCTTCGGCATCAGCCCCCGCGGCGACAAGGCATGGTACGTACAGCGCGTCGAGGTCTGCGACCGCAAGTCGTCGGACGTCTACAAGGACATGGACAAATCGAAGGCCCGCATCTACGACGACCTGATGGCCCGCCACTGGAATTACTGGGACGAGGGTTCCTACCTGCATATCTTCGTCGGCGACTTCGGAGCCGAGGGGCTGAAACCCGGCGTGGACATCATCGGCAAGGACGCCGCGTGGGACGCTCCGTTGGCGCCCTACTTCGACATGGCCGAAATCGCGTGGAACAACGCCGGAACGATGCTGGCGTACACCTGCAAGCCGCTGACCGGCACCGAGTACGCCGTTTCGACCGATTCGGACATCTTCGTCTACGTCCTCGAAAACGGCGTGACGCAGAACATCTGCAAACCCGTAAACGTCAATACCGGCGAGCCGATCGCGGACATGGCCACGATGGCGGGTTACGACAAATACCCCGTCTGGTCGCCCGACGACCGGCAGATCGCGTTCCTCTCGCAGCGCCGTGCCGGCAACGAGTCGGACAAGGCGCGCCTGTTCCTCTACGACTGCCAGACGGCCCAAATGCAGGACCTGACCGAGGATTTCGACTACAACGCCATGAACGTCGTCTGGAGCGGCAGCGACATGCTCTACTTCATCGCCCCGATCGAAGCCACGCACCAGATATGCCGCATCGCGCCTTCGGTCGGCGAAGTCGAAGTGGTGACCCGCGGCGACCACGACATCAACGCCTTCTCGATGGCGGGCGACAGGATCGCCGCCGAAATGTGTACGATCTCGATGGCCACGGAGTTCTTCGACGTGAATCCCGCCGACGGCACGCTGACGCAGATTTCGGCCATCAACAAACCCGTCTACGACAATATTAGAATGGGCGAGGTGCAGAAACGCTGGGTCAGGACCACCGACGGCAAGCAGATGCTGACGTGGGTGATCCTGCCTCCCGACTTCGATCCCGCCAAGAAATACCCCACGCTGCTCTACTGTCAGGGCGGTCCGCAGAGCGTCGCTTCGCAGTTCTGGAGCTACCGCTGGAAC
>ENA-OPKP01000373-OPKP01000373.1-human-gut-metagenome-genome-assembly--contig:-NODE-373-length-9432-cov-2.312360_pt1 | contig 9432 bp, 6 predicted proteins | sample MGYA00241785_ERZ501697 | MGnify/ENA primary metagenome ERZ501697 (study PRJEB25962, sample SAMEA2042191) | human gut metagenome | biome: human gut; feature: human-associated habitat; material: faeces...
TGGTACAAAACGCATTGTAGCTGTGATATGGGCGGTATGGCGCTCTGTACAAAAAGACAAACGCTCGCAACAAGGAGCAAGCAGTGAAGATTATCTATTTGGTAAAGGTGAGCCATGGTACATCATTGGTGCTGCTATCTTTGCAGCCAATATCGGTTCGGAACATCTGGTAGGTTTGGCAGGAACCGGTGCCAAATCCGGAGTAGGTATGGCACACTGGGAAATGCAAGGTTGGATGATTCTTCTTCTAGGATGGCTTTTTGTTCCATTCTACCAACTATTAAACAATAAAATGGGCAAAATCATTACCATGCCCGATTTCCTTAAATACCGTTATACCCCACGTACCGGTTCATGGCTTTCTATCATCACATTGATAGCCTACATTCTTACTAAAGTTAGTGTAACCGCCTATACCGGAGGTATCTTTTTGGAATTTTTACTTGGACTTCCTTTTTGGTATGGGGCAATCGGACTTATTGTCTTGACCGGCATCTTCACCGTACTGAGTGGAATGAAAGGAGTAATGACCCTCTCAGCTATTCAAACCCCTATTTTAATCATTGGTTCTTTCTTGGTTCTTTTCCTGGGACTGTCAGCCTTGGGAGACGGTAATATTGCTACAGGATGGACAGAAATGATGGATCATGCGCGTAGCGCCATGAATATAGGAGCAGACGGACACGCTTATGGTGCCAACCATATGTTTCACTGGACTGAAGCAGACCCGATGTATCAAGATTATCCTGGATTCTGGGTATTTATCGGAGCTTCTATCATCGGTTTCTGGTATTGGTGTACCGACCAGCATATCGTACAGCGTGTACTTGGACAACGTAAAGGCGAAGATAATGATGTAGTAATGAAGCGTGCCCGTAGAGGTACTATTGCAGCCGGTTATTTTAAAATCCTGCCTGTCTTCATGTTTCTTATTCCGGGGATGGTAGCTGCCGCCTTGGCTGCAAAAGGTGAATTTGATATGTCAAATACAGATGCAGCTTTTGCTGTAATGGTAAAGGATGTTCTGCCTGCCGGTGTAAAAGGTATTGTAACTATTGGATTCATCTGTGCATTGGTTGCTTCACTGGCTGCTTTCTTTAATTCATGTGCCACACTTTTTACAGAAGACTTTTACAAACCCATGTTTAAGAACAAAAGTGAAGCTACTTATGTTATGGTAGGACGTATCGCTACCGTAGTTGTAGTTATCCTCGGCATGGCATGGATTCCTGTAATGATGAGTCTCGGCAGCCTTTACGACTATCTGCAAGGTATACAGTCTCTCCTTGCACCTGCAATGGTAGCCGTATTTGCACTTGGTATATTCTCCAAGAAAATCACTCCGAAAGCCGGTGAAACTGCCATGATTGTCGGTTTCCTAATTGGTATGATCCGTTTGCTGACTAATATCCTCACCAACACCGGAAAAGATGTGATGACTGGCTGGTTTTGGGAAAATACAACTTGGTTTTGGCAGACAAACTGGCTTATTTTTGAAATATGGTTACTTGTATTCCTTTTGTTGTTAATGGTTGTTGTATCATGCTTCACTCCGGCTCCAACCGCCAAACAAGTGGAAGCCATCACCTTTACCGGCAGTTACAAGGAACTTATCAGAAAGAGCTGGAACAAATGGGATGTTATAACCTCTTTAGGTGTAGTTCTGCTTTGCGCACTATTCTATGCTTATTTCTGGTAAACCATAAATTAAAGGCTGTATGCTTTGAATTATCTTGAAGAATACAGCCTGTTAATTTTAAACCGACACTAAACCATGACCACCTATTATAACATAAATCCTAAATTCTATGTATCTGTAGACTGTATCATTTTCGGTTTTGACGAAGGAGAATTAAAACTGCTTCTACTAAAACGAAATTTTGAACCAGCTATGGGAAAATGGTCTTTGATGGGAGGATTCGTACAAGAAGACGAAAGTGTAGACGCTGCCGCCAAACGGGTATTGGCAGAACTGACCGGATTGGAAAATGTATATATGGAACAAGTAGGCACATTTGGCGACTTAGAGCGCGATCCAGGAGAACGAGTTATATCAGTAGCCTATTATGCTTTAGTCAATGTAAATGAATATGACAGGGAACTAGTGCAGCAGCACAATGCCCATTGGACAAAAATAGACGAACTGCCACAGCTCATTTTCGATCATCCGATCATGATTTCCAAAGCACGTGAACTAATGAAGCACAAAGCATCATACAATCCAATTGGTTTTAACCTGCTGCCCGAATTGTTTACCCTGACACAGTTGCAAAATCTATATGAAGCAATCTATGGCGAACCGATGGACAAGCGGAATTTCCGCAAGCGGGTAGCCGAAATGGATTTCATTGAAAAAACAGATTTGATAGACAAATCAGGTTCCCGACGAGGTGCTTATCTTTATAAATTTAATGATAAGGCCTACAGAAAGGATCCGAAATTTAAACTTTAAAATAATGTGCCGATGCAATAATTTGCCAATTGACAAATTAGCATATTGCCACATTACCCAATTATTCATTATGTTAGAAAAATTAAAAGAAAAAGTATTCCGTGCCAATCTGGATTTGGTGAAACACGGACTAGTTATTTTTACATGGGGAAATGTTTCTGCCATTGATCGTGAAACAGGCTTGGTAGTAATCAAACCCAGTGGTGTATCATACGATGATATGAAAGCTGAAGACATGGTTGTAGTAAATCTGGACGGCAACGTGGTAGAAGGTTCTCTTCGTCCGTCTTCAGATACTCCCACCCATGTAGTTCTATATAAAGCATTCCCCGAAATAGGTGGAGTGGTACATACCCACTCCACCTATGCCACCGCCTGGGCACAAGCCGGAATGGATATTCCCAATATCGGAACGACTCATGCCGATTATTTCCATGACGCCATTCCTTGTACCGCAGATATGACAGAAGAGGAAGTAAAAGGTGCCTACGAACAGGAAACAGGCAATGTGATTGTGAAACGTTTCAAGAAACTGAACCCTGTACATACTCCGGGAGTACTAGTAAAAAATCATGGTCCTTTTGCATGGGGAAAAGATGCCAATGATGCTGTGCATAATGCAGTAGTCATGGAACAGGTAGCCAAAATGGCAAGTATCGCTTTTGCCGCCAACCCTCATTTAACGATGAATTCTTTATTAATAGAAAAGCATTTCAGCCGCAAACACGGTCCCAATGCCTATTATGGACAGAAATAAGAAACAAAGAAATTAATAACCCTTTTAAAATATAACATTATGGAAAAAGCATTTGATCAGTATGAAGTATGGTTTGTAACAGGAGCACAGCTTCTGTACGGAGGTGACGCAGTTGTAGCAGTAGACGCTCACTCCAATGAAATGGTAAACGGATTGAACGAATCAGGGAAACTTCCTGTAAAAGTAGTATATAAAGGAACAGCCAATTCTTCTAAAGAAGTGGAAGCAGTGTTCAAAGCAGCCAACAACGATGAAAAATGTATCGGTGTCATCACTTGGATGCACACTTTCTCCCCTGCTAAAATGTGGATTCACGGTCTGCAGCAGTTAAAGAAACCACTGTTACATCTACACACTCAATTCAATAAGGAAATTCCTTGGGATACCATGGATATGGACTTCATGAATCTGAATCAATCCGCCCATGGTGACCGCGAATTCGGACATATCTGTACCCGTATGCGCATCCGCCGCAAAGTAGTGGTAGGTTACTGGAAAGACGAAGACACCCAGCACAAGATTGCCGTTTGGATGCGCGTTTGTGCAGGTTGGGCAGACTCTCAGGATATGCTGATCATCCGTTTCGGCGATCAGATGAATAATGTAGCTGTAACTGACGGTGATAAAGTGGAAGCAGAACAACGTATGGGGTACCACGTAGATTACTGTCCGGCAAGCGAACTGATGGAATACCATAAAAATATCAAGGATACAGATGTAGAAGCACTTGTAGCAACTTACTTTAACGAATACGACCACGATGCTTCATTAGAAGATAAATCAACCGAAGCTTATCAGAAAGTATGGAATGCTGCAAAAGCCGAATTAGCTCTTCGTGCCATCCTCAAAGCCAAAGGCGCTAAAGGATTCACTACTAATTTTGATGATTTGGGCCAAACAGACGGCAGCTACTTCGATCAGATTCCGGGACTGGCTTCCCAGCGTCTGATGGCTGAAGGCTACGGATTCGGTGCGGAAGGTGACTGGAAATCAGCAGCTCTCTACCGCACTGTATGGGTGATGAACCAAGGACTTTCCCAAGGTTGTTCTTTCTTGGAAGATTACACATTGAACTTCGATGGTGCAAACAGTGCTATCCTGCAATCACATATGCTGGAAGTTTGTCCTCTTATCGCCGCTTCCAAACCACGTCTGGAAGTACACTTCCTAGGTATAGGTATTCGCAAGAGCCAGACAGCCCGTCTTGTATTCACTTCAAAAGTAGGTTCAGGTTGTACCGCCACTGTAGTAGACTTGGGTAACCGTTTCCGTCTGATCGTGAACGACGTAGAATGCATCGAACCGAAACCGTTGCCCAAATTACCGGTTGCTTCCGCCCTGTGGATTCCGATGCCTAACTTCGAAGTAGGTGCAGGCGCATGGATCCTGGCAGGTGGAACACATCATTCTTGCTTCTCTTATGATCTGACAGCAGAATATTGGGAAGACTATGCTGAAATTGCAGGTATCGAAATGATCCGTATTGACAAAGATACTACCATCAGCAACTTCAAGAAAGAGCTTCGCATGAACGAAGTCTACTATATGCTGAACAAAGCACTTTGCTAATTCATCCATGAAGAGGGGATGTGTCAAGGCTAATAAGATTCTTGGCACATCCCACCTTATTTTATCATCATTATTGTTGTACCTTAAATTATAGGTTTTAATATGAAATCAGATGCAAAATCAACCATCGAAGCAGGAAAAGCTATTCTAGGCATAGAATTCGGATCAACGCGAATCAAAGCTGTTTTGATTGACCAGGAAAACAAGCCCATTGCCCAAGGAAGCCATAGCTGGGAAAATCAATTGGTAGACGGACTGTGGACTTACAGTGTGGAAGCTATCTGGCATGGCCTGCAAGACTGCTATGCAGATCTCCGTTCCAACGTAAAAAAGCTATATGACACAGAAATAGAAACCTTGGCAGCAATCGGTGTCAGTGCCATGATGCATGGTTATATGGCATTCAATAAAGAAGAAAAAATCCTTGTACCTTTCCGTACATGGAGAAACACCAATACCGGTCCGGCAGCAGCCGCTTTATCTGAATTATTCGTATATAATATTCCTCTGAGATGGAGCATTTCTCATTTATACCAAGCTATTTTAGACAATGAAGAGCACGTAAGTGACATTGACTATCTGACCACCCTTGCAGGTTTCATTCATTGGCAAATTACAGGTCAAAAAGTTCTGGGCATAGGTGATGCATCAGGAATGCTTCCCATAGACCCGGCTACCAAGAATTATTCTGCCGGAATGATAGCCAAGTTCGACAAGTTGGTAGCTCCTAAAGGATACCCCTGGAAACTGACAGATATCCTGCCCAAAGTCTTACCCGCCGGCGAGAATGCAGGGTTCCTTACACCAGAAGGTGCCAAGAGGCTGGACGTGTCGGGCCATTTAAAAGCAGGTATACCTGTCTGTCCTCCGGAAGGAGATGCCGGAACTGGCATGGTAGCAACCAACGCTGTCAAGCAACGTACCGGGAATGTATCAGCAGGCACTTCCTCATTTTCCATGATTGTGTTGGAAAAAGAGTTGTCCAAGCCATACGAAATGATTGACATGGTCACCACTCCCGACGGAAGCCTTGTAGCTATGGTACATTGCAACAACTGCACCTCCGACCTCAATGCCTGGATCAATCTGTTTAAGGAATACCAAGAACTGCTGGGTATACCTGTAGATATGAATGAATTATATGGAAAACTTTACAATCATGCGCTCGCAGGTGATGCAGATTGCGGTGGTCTTATTTCATATAATTATATTTCAGGTGAACCCGTGACAGGACTTGCCGACGGAAGGCCATTGTTTGTACGTTCTGCAAATGACAAATTCAGCCTCGCCAACTTCATGCGTACCCATTTATACGCTTCAGTCGGAGTTCTTAAGATAGGTAATGACATTCTTTTCAATGAAGAGAAAATCAAAGTAGACAGAATCACAGGACACGGCGGATTATTCAAGACGAAAGGTGTAGGCCAGAGAATACTTGCAGCAGCTATAAACTCCCCTATTTCCGTAATGGAAACTGCCGGTGAAGGTGGCGCATGGGGAATCGCCCTGCTAGGTTCTTACCTTGTCAACAATGAAAAGAAACAATCCCTGGCAGATTTTCTGGAAGACAAAGTATTCACCGGTGATGCCGGTATTGAAATATCGCCAACAGCCGAAGATGTAGCCGGATTCAACACATATATCGAAAACTATAAGGCAGGACTGCCTGTTGAAGAAGCAGCGACCCAATTTAAGAAGTGAGTCAAACAGGTTTAAAAAAGAGCCTCTTTACATGTTGTGGTTTACACATAAAGAGTTATCTTTGCAGATATTAAATAAAATAGCAAGGATAAACCGACTCACTAATAGCATTCAAATTATAATATTATTTTAATATGAACGAAAAGAAACTTATGAACCGTGCAGCGGACAACATCCGTATTCTGGCTGCTTCGATGGTAGAGAAAGCTAATTCAGGACATCCGGGTGGAGCTATGGGTGGCGCTGATTTTGTGAATGTACTTTTCTCTGAGTTTTTAGTTTACGATCCTGAAAATCCGCGTTGGGAAGGACGTGACCGTTTCTTCCTTGATCCAGGCCACATGTCACCGATGTTATATTCCACTTTGGCACTGACCGGCAAGTTCACCATGGAAGAACTGGCACAGTTCCGTCAATGGGGAAGTCCGACTCCGGGACACCCTGAAGTGGACATCATGCGCGGTATTGAAAATACTTCCGGTCCGTTAGGACAAGGACACACTTTTGCAGTAGGTGCTGCTATCGCTGCCAAATTTCTGAAAGCCCGTCTGGGTAATGTCATGGACCAGACTATCTATGCCTATATATCCGATGGTGGCATTCAAGAAGAAATTTCTCAGGGTGCAGGACGTTTGGCAGGTCATTTGGGACTGGACAATCTGATCATGTTTTATGATTCAAACGACATCCAGCTGTCTACCGCTACCGATGCTGTTACCAGCGAAGATGTTGCCAAGAAATACGAAGCATGGCACTGGAAAGTAATTATTATCAATGGTAATGATCCCGATGCAATCCGCACAGCTCTGACAGAAGCGAAAGCCGTAACCGGTCAGCCCACATTAATTATCGGTAAGACCATTATGGGTAAAGGTGCACGCAAAGCGGATGATTCCAGTTATGAACGTAACTGTGCCACCCACGGTGCCCCTTTGGGAGGTGATGCTTACATCAATACAATCAAAAACTTAGGTGGCGATCCAACCAATCCTTTCCAAATCTTCCCTGAAGTAAAAGAGTTATATGCCAAACGTGCAGAAGAACTGAAAAAAATTGTTGCAGAAAAATATGCAGCTAAAGCTGAATGGACTAAAGCTAATCCCGAACTGGCAGCTAAATTGGAACTGTGGTTCTCAGGCAAAGCTCCGAAAGTAAATTGGAATGCTATTGAACAAAAAGCCGGAGATGCTACACGCAGTGCTTCTGCCAAAGTTCTCGGTGTACTAGCTACAGAAGTAGAAAACATGATTGTTTCTTCGGCCGACCTGTCAAACTCAGACAAGACCGACGGTTTCTTGAAGAAAACACATGCATTCACTAAAGATGACTTCACCGGCGCGTTTCTGCAAGCAGGTGTTTCCGAATTAACCATGGCTTGCTGCTGCCTAGGTATGGCACTTCACGGAGGCGTGATTGCTGCATGTGCTACTTTCTTCGTATTCTCAGACTATATGAAACCCGCCGTACGTATGGCTGCCTTGATGGAACTTCCCGTCAAGTTCATCTGGACACACGACGCATTCCGTGTAGGTGAAGACGGTCCTACTCACGAACCGGTAGAACAAGAAGCACAAATCCGCCTGATGGAAAAACTGAAAAACCACAAAGGGCACAATTCTATGTTGGTACTCCGTCCGGCAGATGCGGAAGAGACCACTGTAGCGTGGAAATTGGCCATGGAAAATACCAGCACCCCCACCGCACTAATCTTCTCCCGCCAGAATATCGCGAATCTGCCTGCAGGAAACGACTACTCACAGGCTGCAAAAGGCGCTTATATTGTTGCAGGTTCCGACGAAAATCCGGATATAATCCTAGTCGCTTCAGGTTCCGAAGTTTCCACTTTGGAAGCAGGTGCAGAACTTCTCCGCAAGGATGGCATAAAAATACGTATCGTATCCGCTCCTTCTGAGGGATTGTTCCGCAGCCAAAGCAAGGAATACCAAAACAGTGTCATTCCCACAGAGGCTAAAGTATTCGGTCTGACTGCCGGTCTTCCTGTAAACCTTGAAGGTTTGGTAGGTGCCAACGGTAAAGTATTCGGTCTGGAATCATTCGGATTCTCCGCTCCTTACAAAGTATTGGATGAAAAGCTGGGCTTTACCGCACAGAACGTGTATAACCAAGTAAAAGAAATGCTGGCATGAAAAAAGTAGGACTGGCATCCGATCATGCAGGATTTGAACTGAAAGAGTTTGTAAAAACATGGTTGACTGAAAAAGGTTATCCATGCAAAGATTTCGGTACATACAGTACAGAAAGCTGTGACTATGCAGATTACGCCCATCCGCTTGCACTGGCTATAGAAGCCGGAGAATGCGGACCCGGAGTAGCTATTTGCGGAAGCGGTGAAGGGATCAGCATGACATTGAACAAACATCAGGGTATCCGTGCGGCACTATGCTGGATTCCCGAGATAGCCCATTTGTCACGTCAACACAATGATGCCAATGTTCTGGTAATGCCAGGACGATTCATAGACCATGAAATGGCTGAAAAAATATTAGATGAATTCTTTAACAGCGGCTTTGAAGGCGGACGTCACCAAAAACGCATTGAAAAGATACCTGTAAAGTAAAATTCACGCAATAATAATAAAAGTAAAAAAAGCAGCCCGCAAAAAAGCGCACTGCATACATAAACGCAAAAGAAGCCGCACCTGTGGCAGAAAGAGAGCGTGCGGTACGATTATTTGCAAGACAGTTTACCGAGTTATTCATTCCGCGCGTCCTCCGTTAAAAGATAATGCTATTATAGCAGTGTCGCGGCGGTTTGTCAAGCACGCCACGGCAATTTTTTTATTTTATTTATAAAAAATCGCCTCTGCGGCAGAGAATATGCCCGCCGCAGAGAACGGATATTACTTTTTGAGCCTTATCGCGTTGTGTATAACGCTTATCTCAACACTGCCGCTGCAATCGGCGCGCTCGCCGTCGAGCGTCCACGGAGTCCC
>ENA-OPKP01000393-OPKP01000393.1-human-gut-metagenome-genome-assembly--contig:-NODE-393-length-9221-cov-3.211215_pt1 | contig 9221 bp, 10 predicted proteins | sample MGYA00241785_ERZ501697 | MGnify/ENA primary metagenome ERZ501697 (study PRJEB25962, sample SAMEA2042191) | human gut metagenome | biome: human gut; feature: human-associated habitat; material: faeces...
ATTCGGTAGCGATGAAACCGCCACTTGTTTTCGCAGATATCGTCCCATGTCAGAAAGCCAATGCCGCCAACCACGATCAGCAGCATAATCGTGACATTGATTACCGGACTGCCAGCATAGCCGGTAAGGGATGGGTAGAGATTGCTTTCCGTTCCAAGAATGTCAAACCCGGCGTTGCAGAATGCGGATATAGAATGAAACACCGCCATCCAGATGCCGCGCCATCCATAGTCCCGGCAGAACACCGGCAGCATGGCAAGTGCGCCCAGCAGTTCAATCAGAAATGTCCCTCGTAGGATAAAGCGTGTCAGACGGACGATTCCGCCGACCTTTGGTGCAGAAATTGCATCCTGCATGGTGCTGCGCTGCATCAGAGAAATTTTTCGCCCGGACAGCAGCGCAAACGACGCTGCTACGGTTATAACGCCAAGACCACCAATTTGGATCAGCGCCAGAATAACCGCCTGCCCAAAGGTTGACCAGTAGCTGCCTGTATCCTGCACCACAAGCCCTGTCACGCAGACGGCAGAGGTTGCTGTAAACAGCGTTTCATTGAATGGAGTTGCATTCCCTCCAGTCGTGGAGATCGGCAGCATCAGCAGCAGCGCTCCGATCAGAATGACCCCGGCAAAACCTAATATGATAATTTGAAAAGACGAAAGGCGGCGCTTTCGACGAATGATCTCTTCCGGCATAAAGGCAGCTCCTTATTTCTGTGATGGATTTCTGTGATGGTTATATTATACAGCCGGAGATTTTAAGAGCGGATAAGGGACATTTGCGACGTATTAAGATTGAATAAAGATGAGGAGATTGCTTGTGCAGATTGGGCAAGGCGAAAGTCTTGTCCATTTTTTTGTGTCCGGCTTTGCCAACTCGCCCAAGTCAGGCCGTAGTAGTGGTGAAGAGAGGGTAAGGCGGTTTATTTCAATCGTTTTTTGCAGAACTGGCCAAAAGGCGCTTTTGAAATTGTAGTAAGGGTAGGGAGAAAGAAAAACACTCTGGTCGAATGTTGCTAATGGCAACGCCAATGTTACCGTTGGTATGTCGCAATCCCATCGCTGCCGCGATACCGTAAAAGCAGAAAGAGTTGCGGCGACGAACGGCGGGCGGCGGCAGCTTGTTCACAAAATGTTTACAAAGACACAACCTACTTTTTGCTGAAAAAATGTCCGTTGTAAAGTGAAAGGAGGTTTGGAGCAGCAGAGAGCAAGATTCTATCGAGGTGCCAGATTTCGCATTTCGCTCATTCTGTCCCATCGGAATCTTGTTGGCAGTAGCCTTCCCCAAACCCTGTTAGCCATGCTGCAAAGCCAGCTTTTCAACTTGCTCTGCGACAAGGCGGACGATTTCTATAACGGGCGGCTGCCTGTTCATGTGCGGTGCCTTTTGGACGAATTTGCCAACATCGGCCAGATACCAAACTTTGATAAGTTGATCGCCACCATCCGAAGCCGTGAGATATCGGCTTCTATTATTTTGCAGTCGCAAAGCCAGTTAAAGACCATCTACAAGGACGCGGCAGATACCATTGTCGGCAACTGTGACAGCACCTTGTTTTTGGGAGGCAAGGAGAAAGGGACGCTGAAAGAGATTTCGGAGTTGCTGGGCAAGGAGACCATCGACAGCCTGAGCCAGTCCGAAAATCGCGGCGCACAGACTTCTCACGGCCTCAGTTATCAGAAATTAGGAAAGGAGTTGATGACCCAGGACGAAATTGCGGTCATGGACGGCAACAAGTGTATTTTGCAGCTTCGAGGGGGGCGTCCGTTTTTCAGCGATAAGTTTGATATCACGAAGCATCCCCGATATAAATACCTGTCCGACGCCGATAAGAAGAACGTCTTTGACGTGGAACGGTACATGAAACGCAAACCGGCCATTGTAAAGCCGGACGAGCCTTTCGATATGTACGAATTGAACGCAAAAGACCTGACAGACGAACCCGACAACAACAATTCTACAAAACGAAAGGAAACATGATTTATGGAGTTCTTCAACAGTGCCATCGACGTATTGCAGACCCTGGTCATCGCCCTGGGCGGCGGCCTTTGCGTGTGGGGCGGCATCAACCTTCTGGAAGGTTACGGCCAGGATAACCCTGCGGCCAATGCTCATAGTCGATAAGGAAGCAACCCACAAACAACACACAAGGATAGCCAGCCCTGTGCTATTTCGTATTGAATTACTATTTAAGGCGGACAAGATTCATGTATCTTGTCCGCCTTATCAGTTTAATGAGTTACTATTCGTAAGGCAATATTATTTTTTTGCAATTGCGGCACACATACGCAAGCGGCCATTGCGGAGCAGAAGATACAAAATCTGGCAAGAGCTGTATCGCGCCTTTTTTGATCATTGCCTGTTTGGAATATAAAAACGGTGCGCTTTCATCTTTAGGCAGATAATAGTTGCCGCCTCTACTTCGAAAAATACCCTCTTCTAATGGTTTTCCGCAATATGGGCAAAGTTGTGTCGTCATAGGCTTATGTATATCCTTTCAGTTAATTAGTCCAATTAATAACTTCCAAAAAGAAAAAGCGCACAAGCCGACTAATCACCAGTCCGGCCTATGCGCCAACAGAAACGATTTTGATACGACCTCTCCATAATCGGGAGCCGCACCAATACCACCAACGCGCGAAGCCGAACCGGGCATCATTGGGACGATACATGGCGTTACCTCCAATCATGGTTTGTCAGATAGGTATTCTATCCGCATAATAAGTCTACCATATAATGACCATCTTTTTCAATATGGCGGCAGCAATCTATTTGTAAATTTTCCATGAACGGGCGGCTGTGAGAGGCACTTTGAAAATGGTAAAGGGGAACGGTGCGAATTGCCCTTATGAGCATTGTCTCCCATAAGTTCATTCATGACGAAAGATAGCAAAACAGGCTGCACCCGTCAACGGTCGAAATAAACGCTTACGCGCCATTGACAGCCGCAGCCTGTTTCGCTTTTCGGCAGACAAGGAGGGCAAGCACAAACTGTGCCTGCCCTCCCTAATCTCAGGTTGATTTCTCATAAGTCAAGTATATGTTTTTTTGAGCGGTTTGCATGGCAAGCCGTTTTTTCGCGCCCTTTTTCAAAATTTATCCTCAATCTTTGGCAAAACGCGCTTGTCCGGCTTTGTAGGTAGTAGAGGGGGAAATACGCGGCTTTACGGCGGGGGCAGAGCGTGAGCTGTCAGAGCAAGATTCTACCGAGGTGCCATAATTCGCCGTTCGCTCATTCTGCCCCATCGGAATCTTGTTGGGGATTGCATTCCCCAAACCATGCTTTACCCCTGTGGGGAAAAGAAAAACGGCTGAATCGCATTTGTAAACAATCTGTGAACTTTTCAAAACGAGGGGTACGGTTTTTGCCGATTTTTCTTGAGGTATATGAGGAGGTATTTACACGCGCCCGCTACATGGGCGCAGAAACAGAAAGGAGTTGAAACCTATGCCCCGCAAAAGGTATGACACGCCGCACCGCAGCCGTGTTGTCAAGACCCGCATGACCGAGGAAGAACACGCCGACTTTGCCGCCCGCCTTGCGCCCTACGGCATCAGTCAGTCCGAGTTTATCCGCAGAGCCATTCAGGGCGCAAGCATCCGTCCCGTTGTCACGGTTTCCCCGGTCAACTACGAGCTGCTTGCCGCGCTTGGAAAGCTGACCGCCGAATATGGCAGAATTGGAAACAACCTCAATCAGATCGCCCGTGCTATCAATGACTGGCACAATCCCTATCCCCAGCTTGCGGCAGAGGTGCGGGCGGCGACTTCCGATCTCGCCGCTTTGAAGTTTGAGGTTCTGGAAAAGGTAGGTGAAGCCGTTGGCAATGTTCAAACATATCAGCTCTAAAAACGCCAACTACGGCGACGCTGAAAAATACCTGACCTTTGCGCACGATGAGTTTACCATGAAGCCTACGCTGGACACGGAAGGGCGGCTTGTGCCGCGAGAGGATTACCGCATTTCCACGCTGAACTGCGGCGAGGAAAATTTTGCGGTTGCCTGTATGCGCTCCAACCTCCGCTATGGCAAGAATCAGAAGCGCGAGGATGTCAAGAGCCACCATTACATTATCAGCTTTGACCCGCGGGACGGTCCGGACAACAGGCTGACCGTGGACAAGGCGCAGGAGCTTGGCGAGAAGTTTTGCCGAGAGCAGTTTCCCGGTCATCAAGCGATTGTCTGCACCCATCCGGACGGGCATAACCAGTCCGGCAACATCCATGTGCATATCGTCATCAACAGTCTGCGGATCGAAAATGTGCTGCTGCCCTACATGGACAGACCAGCGGACACAAAAGCCGGATGCAAGCACCGCTGTACCGACGCGGCGATGGAATATTTCAAATCCGAGGTCATGGAGCTGTGCCACGAAGCCGGGCTGTATCAGATCGACCTTCTGAACGGCAGCGCAAACCGCGTTATGAGGATCATTTCCGTGCCGTCATGGAGCAGAAGCTCCGGCTGTCCAGCGAAGCCGCAATCCGCGGACACAAGAAGCGTCTGGCACAGGCTGAAAAGCGGTTGGGAGAGCTTGACCGTCTGTTTATCCGCATTTATGAGGCCAATGTGGCTGAGCGCATCACATATGAAAGGTTCTCTATGATGAGCAAGACCTACGAGGACGAACAAGCACAGCTTAAAGAGGAAATCCAGACTTTGCGGCAGGAAATCGAAGTACAGGAACGACAGATTGAAAACTTGGAGCAGTTTATCCAGCGGGTACGCAAATACGAGGATTTGGACGAGCTTACCCCCTATGCGCTGCGGGAGCTTGTCAAGGCAATCTACATTGAAGCTCCGGACAAGTCCAGCGGCAAGCGGCATCAGGGCATCCGCATTTCCAATGACCTTGTGGGATTTATCCCCGTGGAAGAACTGCTGAAACAGGAAACGGCGTGACCGAAGCCACGCCGTTCCTGAGAAAATACGATATTACTTTCTTATGCCCCCCCGACCATTCCCGGAAGGACTTCTCTTGCTCTGCGCGGTATTTTGTTGTTGTCCTTATGCGTACTCGCCTTTCGAATGAGGCCGGTTTTCAGCAAATTGGGGTTTCTATGAATAAAGGCATATGCCGTTATTCCGCAGTTATTCGGCCGGAGAGAGTGTCTCCGCGTTCCGGAACAGCAGATATTCGCCGTCCAGCAGGAGCAGGACGCGGTCAGCGGGATCGAAGCTCTCGCAGGCATAGATCTCGCAGCCGGTCAGCGCCTCCGAATCGCTTTCTTCAACGCGGCCGAGAAGCTCGCCGGGCTGAGGCTCCGCGTCGGCTTCCTCCGCCTGCATATACTGGATCCCGGCGAAGGTGAAGGACGGCGCGTCGAAAAGCGCACCCTTCATAAAGCTGTGGGAGTCCTCCTCTGCGGCGCCCGCAGGCGCCTCCATGGGCGCTTCTTCGGGCTGCTCAGTCTCCATGGGCGCTTCGTCCGCGGCGATGGCGGTTTCCTCCTCGACGGCCTCCGCCGATTCCGGTGCGGAGGATTCCACGGAAAAGCTCTCCGCCTGCATGGCGGACTGATTCATGTTTGCGACGGAATCTGTGGGTTTTGACTGTTCGAACGTCAGATGTGCGAAGGCGGCGATACAGGCGACCAGCGCGCAGCAGGCGGCCATCGCCGTCCAGCGGAGCCAGACGGTATTCTTTTTTGAAACAGGCTGCTCCGCGCGGGCGATGAGATCGTCTCCGACTCCGCCGATGGCGCGGAAGAACGCTTCCTTTTTCTTCATAGAGCAAAGCCCTCCCGTTCGAGGTGCTTCCGCAGCCTTTCACGCGTGCGGAAGAGAATGGATTTGACGTTGTTTTCGTTTATGCCGAAGCGCTCGGAAATGTCGCGCACGGAATCGACGAACCAGTAACGCCGCAGGAAGATGCTGCATTCGCGCTCCGGAAGCGTCCGGAGGAAGGTGTCGATGGCGTGCGAAAGCTCCTTTTCGTCGAAGGCGGCCTCCACGCCGCCCTTGGCGGCGATGCACTCGTCCAGCTCGTCGAGCGCCAGCGGGAGGCTCCCGCCGCCGCGCTTTTCAGCGTGTGCGGCCTTCCAGCGGTCAAAGGCGAGGTTTCGCGTGATCTTTCCGAGAAAAGCGGAAAGCACGGAGGGGCGCTTGGGCGGCATGGCGTTCCATGCATTGAGCCATGTGTCGCTGACGCATTCCTCGGCGTCCTCGTGTATTTTCAGGATGTTTCGCGCAATGGTGCGGCAGTAGCTGCCGTATTTCCGTTCCGTCTCCGTGAGCGCCTGCTCTTCGCGGGCCCAGTAGAGATCGATGATCCGATTGTCCTCCAAAGCGGTGCCTCCTATCTGTCAGAACGATTTTTTCTGCGTTCGGTTGCAGCGGGTCTCATATTTTTCTAAGTATATCATGGTAAATGGGATCTGGAAATGGTATAATGTAAAAAAATACGATAAAGCTGAGGGAATTGCAAATGGAATTTCATGTACTGGCGGTCGGAGACGTCACCGGAGCAGGCGGACTGAAAAGCGTGAAAAGGCATCTCCGGGCGCTCAAGAAGCTGTATCATATCGAATTCTGCGTGGTAAACGGCGAAAACGCCTCCGGCGTCGGCATCACGCCGCAGCAGGCGGACGAGATACTGGACGCGGGCGCGGATGTCATCACGCTGGGAAACCACACCTGGAACCGGCGGGAGATCTGCGACTATCTGGAGGAAAGCCGGTACATCCTGCGTCCGGCGAATTTCCTGCCGAGCCTGCCGGGACGCGGCTGGGGCGTATATGAGACGCAGATCGGGCCGGTGGCGGTCGCAAATCTGATCGGCCGGTGCAATATGAACTTCGGGCCGGACAATCCGTTCCATACGGCGGAGAAGATATTGAAGGATGTCGGCGATATTCCGCTGCTTTTGGACTTCCATGCGGAGGCGACCTCGGAGAAGCTCGCCATGGCGTATTTTCTCGACGGACGCGCGGCGGCGGTCTGGGGGACGCACACCCATGTGCAGACGGCGGATGAGACCGTTCTGCCGAAGGGAACGGGCTATCTCACTGACCTCGGTATGGTCGGGCCGGCCTATTCTGTGCTCGGTGTGAAGCCGGAGCAGTCCATCGCGCTGTTCCGGGGAGAGCTGACCTCGCGGTTTGAATGGCCGGCGGGGCCGTGCAGGCTGTGCGGCGCGGTGTTTACGATCGACAGCGCAAGCGGAAAATGCACATCCGTGGAAAGGGTGACGGTGAATGATTAGGTTTTTACATGCGGCGGATCTGCATCTCGACTCGCCGTTTTCCGGCCTGAGTCCGGAACGCGCGGCGCAGCGCCGGAAGGAACAGCGCGCCGTTCCTATGCAGCTGGCAGAGCTGGCCAATGCGTATGACTGCGGACTGATGCTGCTGCCGGGCGACCTCTTTGACAGCGATAACGTCTATCCGGAGACGGTCGAGGCGCTTGCGCGGGCGTTTGCGGCCTGCCGCGCGCAGATCGTCATTGCGCCGGGAAACCATGACTACGCGGCCGCAGGCTCCGCCTACCGGACGGCTGAATGGCCGGAGAACGTACATATTTTCACGGAGAGCGCGGTCTCCGCGTTCGAATTCCCGGAGCTTGGCTGCCGGGTCTACGGTGCGGCGTTCACCGGGCCGGAGGCGCGAGACCTGCTGACGGGCTTCTCGGCAGAGCGGGACGGGCTGGCGCAGCTGATGGTGCTGCACGGCGACGCCGTGAACAACCAGAGCCCTTACAATTATATCTCCAAGGCGGAGATCGCAGGCTCCGGGCTGGACTATCTGGCGCTGGGGCATATCCATGCGGCAAGCGGGCTTCTGACCGAGGGACGGACGGCCTACGCATGGCCGGGCTGCGCGATGGGACGCGGCTTCGACGAGCTGGGCGAGAAGGGCGTCTATCTCGGGACGCTGGACGCGAGCGGCTGCAAGCTGGAATTCTGCCCGCTGTCGGGAAGAAAATATGAGATACTGACCGTCCCGGCGGGGGACGACGCGATCACGGCGGCGGAAAATGCACTGCCGGAGAGCACGGAAAACGACATTTACCGCATCATTTTTACCGGCGAGGCGGAGCCGCTCGCGCTGCCGGAGGTCTACCGGGCGCTGGAGGGACGCTTTTTCAGCCTGAGCCTGCGTGACGGGACCACGCCGAAGCAGGATCTCTGGGCGGCGGCCGGAGAGGACACGCTGCGCGGCATTTTCCTGCGGGAGCTGCGGCAGCGCTATGACGCGGCGGATACGCCGGAGGAAAAGCAGTGCATTGCGGACGCCGCCCGGCTGGGGCTTGCGGCCATGGACGGAAGGGAGGCTCCGGAGCTGTGAGAATTTTGAAGCTTTCGGCCTCCTTCGGGAGCCTTCAGAACGCGGAGCTGACGCTGGATGAGGGACTGAACGTCATAACGGCTCCGAATGAATCCGGAAAATCGACGTGGGCGGCGTTTTTGATGGCGATGCTCTACGGCGTCGATTCCAGCGAGCGCACGACCAAGACAAATCTCCCGGTAAAGACGAAGTTCAAGCCATGGAGCGGTGCGCCCATGGAGGGACGGATGGAGCTGGAATGGCAGGGAAAGCGTATCACGATCGAGCGCAGCACAAAGGGCCGCGTTCCGATGGGCGAATTCCGCGCCTATGAGACGGCCAGCGGTCAGGCGGTCGCGGGTATGACGGGCGAAAACTGCGGAGAGCTTCTGTTGGGCGTCAGCCGGAGCGTTTTCGAGCGCAGTGCCTTCATCGGTCAGGGCGCGATGGCCCTGACCTCGGACGCGGAGCTGGAAAAGCGGCTCTCCTCGCTGGTGACGGCGGGGGATGAGACGGTCAGCTTCTCCGACACACAGAAAACGCTGCGCGACTGGCGCAACCGCTGCCGCCACAACCGGACGGGGCTTCTGCCGCAGACACTCATGGAATTGCAGGAGACGGAGAATACGCTCGAGCAGATCCGCCGACTGCACCGAAGCGACATGGAGCTGACGGCGCGGCGGGAGGCGTATCTCGCCCAGCAGGAAAAGCTGCAAACGCTCGTCGCCGCGCTCAAGGCGCGGGAGGCGAATCGTGCGCTGGGAAAAAAGACGGCGGCGGAACAGGCGCTCAAGGAAGCGGAGAACGCGCGCCGTCAGGCGGAGCAGGCGGCGTCGGCGCTGCCCGCGCGGGAAACGCGTCAGGGGCTGGAAAAGCAGCTTGACCCGAACGGTATCATGAACCCGTTTAAGCTGGGTCTGTAAGAAATGGAGAGAAAAGCTATGATTTTATCA
>ENA-OPKP01000409-OPKP01000409.1-human-gut-metagenome-genome-assembly--contig:-NODE-409-length-9096-cov-2.844707_pt1 | contig 9096 bp, 8 predicted proteins | sample MGYA00241785_ERZ501697 | MGnify/ENA primary metagenome ERZ501697 (study PRJEB25962, sample SAMEA2042191) | human gut metagenome | biome: human gut; feature: human-associated habitat; material: faeces...
GGGCGGGGGCGATCGGAAACCGCCGGCCGGCGCCGCCCCCGCCGACAAGGCGTTCGCCGAGGAGTGGCAGGCGGGCGGACAGGCGGATACGACGCTCGTGCGCGGCATCGCGCTCACGGAGTACCGTCCCAACTACCAGAAATACGAATACACGGCCCCCGAAGAGTCGGTCGTCGTATTCTCGGAGATATTCTACGACCACGGCTGGACGGCCTACGTCGACGGCGAGGCGATGCCCGGCTTCCGGGCCGACTACATCCTGCGCGCCATGAAACTGCCCGCCGGCCGGCACACCGTCGAGTGGCGGTTCCGCGCTCCGGGCTGGGCCGCGGCCGAGGCCGTGACGCTCGTCTCGTCGCTCCTGATCCTGCTCGGCGCCGCCGCGGCACTGATATACTGTTTCCGCAAGAAAAAGGCATAAGACTATGAAAGACGACAAGAGACTTAAACGAAAAGTCCGCAACTCCTACATCGTATCGACCGTCAGCATCATGCTCGTACTGTTCCTGCTGGGGTCGGTAGGCTACCTGATGGTCGCCGCGATGAAGGTCGCCCAGACCCTGCAGGAGAGCATCGCCGTCACCGTCGAACTGCAAAACGGCATCTCGGACCAACAGCGCGAAACGATCAACAAACGGCTCACCGCCGAGGAGCTGGTCGCGACCGTCGCCTATGTCTCGAAGGAGGATAAGGCCGACGACGTCGAATTCCGCAAAATGTTCGAAAGCGAATTCGAGGAGATTCTGGGCGAAAATCCGCTGCTCGACTCGTTCGAGCTGACCCTCACGGCCGAATCGGCCGACAAGGAGCTTCTCGACGGCTTCATCGCCTCCGTCTCCGGAATCGCGGGCGTCGAGCGGGTCAGCTATCCCGCGCTGATGGCCGAGCGGCTGCACGCCACGGTGGGCAAAATCCGGCTCGTCCTGCTGCTTTTCGGCGGCGCGCTGCTGATCATCTCGCTGATCCTGCTGAGCAACACCATCCGGCTGGCGATCTTCTCGAAACGCTACCTGATCAATACGATGAAGCTCGTCGGAGCTACCAAGTGGTTCATCATGAAGCCCTTCCTCGGCAGCAGCATCACGCAGGGCATACTGGCCGGACTGGGGGCCTCGCTGCTGTTCGGGCTTTCGGTCTTCGGACTCAACGAAGCGGTCCCCGAACTGACGACCATCGCCGAGAGCGGCAAAATCGCCATTATCCTCGGCGCGATGATTGCGGGCGGCGTCGTCATATCGGGACTCTTCACCGTCGCGGCCCTCAACAAATTCGTCAACATGAAGTCGAACAAGATATACCTTTATTAAATGAAAAAAGCGAATAAGAACACCCCTGCGGAGCAGGAAAACCCCAAAATGCCGCTTACCCGCCGCAACTACGTCCTGCTGGCGATCGGCTTCGCCGTGATCCTGCTGGGCTTCGTGCTGATGGCCGGCGGCGGCAGCGATTCGCCCGACCAGTTCAACTACGCGATGTTCTCATGGCGCCGCATCACGCTGGCCCCGATTCTGGTGATCGGCGGATTCGTGATCGAAATCTACGCCATCCTGAAAAGATACAAATAATTCACGCAACCCAAGGTCCGGCATCGCCGCGACGACTCATAACCCCGCTTATCCGTAAATGGACACTCTACAAGCCATCCTGCTCGGCATCGTGCAGGGCATCACCGAATTTCTGCCCGTTTCGAGCAGCGGCCACCTCCAGATCGCCAAAGAGCTGCTGGGCGTCGAGCTCGAAGAGAATCTCACCTTCGACGTGGCGCTCCACGCCGCCACCGTCCTGAGCACCATCGTCGTACTCTGGAGCGAGGTGTGGCGTCTTCTGAAGGGTCTCTTCTCGCGCCGTTTCAACGCCGAGCAGGCCTACGTGCTCAAACTCGTGCTCTCGATGATTCCCATCGGCTTCGTCGGCTTCCTGTTCAAGGAGCGGATCAACGCCCTGCTCGACGCCCCCTACATCCTCGTGATCGTGGGCGCCATGCTGCTGCTGACGGCCGCACTGCTGGCTTTCGCCTATTACGCCAAACCCCGCCAGAAGGAGACCATCTCCTACCGCGACGCCTTCATCATCGGCCTTGCGCAGGCCTGCGCCGCCATGCCGGGCCTTTCGCGTTCGGGCACGACCATCGCCACGGGCCTCTTGCTGGGCAACAAAAAAGCCGCCGTGGCGCAATTCTCGTTCCTGATGGTGCTGGCTCCGATTCTGGGCGAGACGCTGCTCGAAGCCGTCAGCGGCGACCTCACGGCCGGCGTGGCCGCCGGTCCTCTCGCCGCAGGCTTCCTCGCTTCGTTCGTCACGGGCTGTCTGGCCTGCAAATTCATGATCGAGATCGTCAAGCGGGGCAAACTCATCTGGTTCGCGCTCTACTGCGCCGCCGCGGGCCTCGTATCCATCCTAAGCTATATCTGTTAATGAAAGAACCGATCGACCTGCGGGGTCTCAACTTCGAAGAGGGTTATATCGCCGTACTGGACAAGCCCCTGCGCTGGACCTCGACCGATGTGGTCCGCAAAATCAAATTCACGCTGCGCCGCCTCGGCTACCGGAAAATCAAGGTCGGCCACGCCGGCACGCTCGATCCGCTCGCCACCGGCATCCTGCTGGTCTGCATCGGCCGCGCCACCAAGATGGTCGATGCGCTGCAGGCCGAGGAGAAGGAGTACGTCGCCGACGTGATGCTGGGCGCCACGACCCCCAGCTACGACCTCGAACACCCCGTCGACCGCACCTTCCCCACCGAACATATCACGCGCGAAAAGGTCCTCGCAGCCCTCTCTTCGCTCACGGGCGAGCGGCTTCAGGAGCCTCCCGTCTACTCGGCCAAGAAGATCGACGGCACGCGCGCCTACGAGCTGGCCCGCGCCGGCGAGGAGGTCACGATGCGCAAGGCGACGGTCAACATCTACGAACTTGAACTGCTGGAGTACGACCTTCCTCGCATCCGCATCCGCGTGCGGTGCAGCAAAGGCACCTACATCCGCTCGCTGGCCCACGAAATCGGACAGGCGCTCGAAAGCGGCGCCCACCTGACGTCGCTGCGCCGCACCCGCAGCGGCGGCTTTACGCTCGAAAAAGCCTTTGAATTCGAAGAATTTCTCAAAAAGTTGGAGGAACTTGAAACAAAATAGACTTTTTTGCGTATAGAAAATAATCTGTTTTGTTTTTTAAGACGTAAAAAGAGTATTTTTTCACCATGAAATTATCACAATACGGGTACGAATTCGCCCCCGAAATGCTGGCGAAACATCCGACGGAAAACCGGGACGACTCGCGCCTGATGGTCATCAACCGCGCCAAAGGCACCGTCGAACACCGCATCTTCAAGGATATCATCGAGTATTTCGACGAAAAGGATCTCTTCGTCTTCAACGACACCAAGGTCTTCCCGGCCCGTCTGTACGGCAACAAGGAGAAGACCGGCGCCGAGATCGAGATCTTCCTGCTGCGCGAGCTGAACCGCGAACTGCGCCTGTGGGACGTGCTGGTCGATCCTGCACGCAAGATCCGCATCGGCAACAAGCTCTACTTCGGCGACGACGACCTGCTGGTTGCCGAGGTGATCGACAACACCACTTCGCGCGGCCGCACGCTGCGTTTCCTGTTCGACGGCTCCTACGAGGAGTTCAAGCAGGCGCTTTTCAGTCTGGGCGAGACCCCGCTGCCCAAGTGGGTGCGCGACAAGGTCGAGCCGGAGGACGCCGAGCGCTACCAGACGATCTTCGCCCGGCACGAAGGCGCCGTGGCCGCCCCGACGGCCGGCATGCACTTCTCCAAGCACCTGATGAAGCGCATGGAGATCAAGGGCATCGACAAGTCCTTCATCACGCTGCACGTCGGTCTGGGCAACTTCCGCACGGTGGACGTCGAGGACCTCTCGAAACACAAGATGGATTCCGAGCAGTTCTTCGTGACGGACGAAGCCGCCGAAGCGGTCAATTCGGCCAAACGCGACGGACACAAGATCGTCGCCATCGGCACCACCGTCATGCGGACCGTCGAAACGGCGGTCTCGACCAACGGCATGATCAAGCCGATGGAGGGCTGGACCAACAAGTTCATCTTCGCGCCCTACGAATTCACGGTGGCCGACGCCATGGTGACCAACTTCCACCTGCCCTACTCCACGCAGCTGATGATGGTTGCGGCTTTCGGCGGCTACGAAACGGTCATGAACGCCTACAAGGTGGCCAAGGAGGAAGGATACCGATTCGGCACTTACGGCGACGCAATGCTCATTCTTTAAGATTTTTTCACTATCTTTGCAAAACAGATAGCGACCGTTTCCGCCAAGCACGGACCGATCCGGCCCCGTCCGGAGATGCCGGGCGGCGAAAACGGAAGTCCAAAGACAAAACACTCGAACCATGGCAAATAAGATTCTGTACGTCTGTCAGGAGATTACCCCGTATCTTCCAGAGACGGAAAGCTCCGGACTTTGCCGCGCTCTCACGCAGGCGATGCAGGAGCGTGGGAATGAAATACGCACGTTCATGCCGCGTTACGGCTGCATCAACGAACGCCGGCACCAGCTCCACGAAGTGATCCGCCTGTCGGGTATGAACCTCATTATCGACGACAACGACCACCAGCTCATCATCAAGGTCGCGTCCATCCCCGCAGCCCGCGTACAGATCTATTTCATCGACAACGACGACTACTTCTCGCGCAAATTCGTGCTGACCGACGAGGAGGGCAAGGCCTTCCCGGACAACGACGAGCGGGCCATCTTCTTCGCCCGCGGCGTGCTGGAGACGGTCAAGAAACTGCGCTGGACACCGACCGTCGTCCACTGCCACGGCTGGTTTTCGAGCGTGATTCCGGTCTACCTGAAGCGGATTTTCGCCGACGACCCCATCTTCCGCAACGTGAAGATCGTCGTTTCGCTCTACGGCGACGGCTTCCCCGGCGAACTGGACAAGGCCTTCGGCAAGAAGATCGCCGGCGAAGGGGTCAAAGATAAAAATCTCGCAATTCTCGACACCCCGTCATACGAAAATCTCTGCCGTTTCGTTATGGAGTATGCCGACGGTGTGGTCGCGGCATCCCCGGATGTCGACCCGAAGGTATTGGAGATCGCCCGCGCAGGCGGCAAGCCGATGCTCGAATACCAGTCGCCTGAGGCAGCGGACTTTTTCGATAATTACAACCGATTTTATGAAGCATTGCAATAATTTCCGCCGCATGTTCCGCACCGCCGCCGTTCTGGCTGCGGCCGCGCTCATGACGTTCGCGGGCTGTACCAAGGTCGACGACACGCTGGGTTCGAACCTCGTGCCGGACAACCAGCAGATGAAGGTGGGCTAGACGACGCTCGGCGCCCGGACGCTCGCGGGGAAACTCGATGCGGCCAAATACGTCGAGACGCGTCTGTTCCAGAGCGACTCGCTCAAGGCGTCCAACATCTCCTACGGCTACATGGGCTCGATGCTCAGCGACACGTTCGGACTCCGCACGGCGGGATTCCTGACCCAGTACCTCAACGTCTACGAGGTCAAGGAGGGCTATTTCGGCTACCGCCCGATCTTCGACTCGGCGCAGATCCTGATCACGATCACCAGCTACGGAAACGACACGCTCACGCCGCAGAAGTACAACGTCTACGAAATCAAGAGCAACAAATACCTGACCGAGAAGCCGGTCGCCGCGGGTAAAACCGAGCGCGACACGGTCTTCTACCTCAACTTCGACCCCGTCAAGGAGGGCGTTATCGGCGCGGACGACGAGCCGGTCTTCACCTTCACCTTCCCCGACGGCGAGACGACGGGTCCCGCCACCACGGCGGTCACCATGAACACGACCCCGGCAACCCAGAATTTCATCGACCGCCTGATGCTCCAGAAAGGTTCGGGCACCGCCTACGAAGACGACTACTCGATCTACAGCACCGACAGTCTCAAGCAGTGGGTGGAGGAGTTCAAGGGTCTCTACATCGTTCCGGCCGAAGACCAGCAGGAGAAGGGCAAGGGCAACATCTACGCCACGGAACTCGAAAGTTCGGGTTTCATGGTCTATGCGCGCAACCGCGTCGAGAGCGACCCGACGCTGATCAAGGATACGATCGGCATGGGCTACATATTCTACAATACGAGCATCTCCACGGAGTACGGCAACGTTTCGGTCAATACGATCCGCCGCGACTACGGCATGGCGACCAGCGCGGATGCCAAGTTCGACATCGCCGACGCCAAGGAGACCTCCGAGCCGATCACGAGCCATCCGACCTACGACCAGATCTACGTCGAGGGCATGGGCGGCGTGGTAACCGCCATCACGTTCGACAAGCCCTTCTTCGACGCGCTGGAAGCCGAGATCGTCGCAGGCAACGAGGGCGCCCAGAACTTCAAGACGCTCGCCATGACTCAGGTCCGCATGTCGATCTACTTCAAGGGCAGCAATTACGACTGGACGAAGCTGACCGACATGGCGCATATGATCGAGGAGATGGACAAGTCGCAGACCCGTCTGGGCCTTTACACCAACTACAAGACACTCTCGGCCATTCCCGACTACGCCTATGCCTACGAGCAGAACTACAGCACGACGCTCGCTTACGGCGGCTACATCAACCGCAGCCGCGGCTGCTATGTGATGGACATCACGGGTTACGCCCAGAGTCTGTGGAACAGCTACCAGTCCGCCAAGGCGGAACTCGGAGCGGACGCTCCGTGGGACGAGCTGAAGGAGAAGATCAAGAACCGCACGATCTATCTGGGTCCCGAAGCCTACAGCGTCTATACGACGACGTACAGCGTCCTTCAGGGCATGACGCCCGACGGCGTGACCGAGGAGGACGTTCCGATCAAGATCGACGTCACGTACAACCTGATCAAATAAGAGACAAACAGCCTGAAAAGCGAAACCTAAGTGTGACATACTTAGGTTTTCGCATTTCTGAAAAGTAACATACACGCATGCAGGAAAATTTAGTAATCGTCGAGTCCCCGGCCAAGGCAAAAACCATCGAGAAATTCCTCGGCAAGGACTATGTCGTCAAATCGAGTTTCGGACACATCCGCGACCTCTCGAAAAAGGACTTGGGAATAAACATCGGCGAAGGATTCAAACCCGTCTACGAAATCCCGGCCGACAAGAAAAAGGTGGTGGACGAGCTGACCAAGCTGGCCAAGGACAAAACGGTCTGGCTGGCGTCCGATGAAGACCGCGAAGGAGAAGCCATCGCATGGCACCTGACCGAAGTGTTGGGTCTCCCCGTCGACAAGACCAAACGTATCGTCTTCCACGAAATCACCAAGCGGGCCATCCTCGAAGCCATCGAGCAGCCCCGCACGGTCAACATGGATCTGGTCAACGCCCAGCAGGCGCGCCGCATCCTCGACCGTCTGGTCGGCTTCGAGCTCTCGCCCGTCCTCTGGAAGAAGGTGCGTCCGTCGCTCTCCGCAGGCCGCGTGCAGAGCGTCGCCGTGCGGCTCATCGTCGAGCGCGAACGCGAGATCATCGCCTTCCGTTCTACGCCCTACTTCCGCGTCGTCGCCCAGTTCCATGCCGCCGGCGATCCCGACAAAACGATCTTCAAGGCCGAGCTCTCATCGCGCTTCGAGACCCGCGAGCAGGCCGAGGAGTTCCTCAACACCTGCATCGGAGCCACCTTCACCGTGGCCAAGGCCGAGGAGAAGCCCGCGCAGCGCTTCCCGGCGCCGCCGTTCACCACCTCGACGCTCCAGCAGGAGGCCGGCCGCAAGCTGGGCATGTCCGTCTCGCAGACAATGTCCGTCGCCCAACACCTCTACGAGCAGGGTCTGATCACCTACATGCGTACCGACTCGGTGAACCTCTCCAAACAGGCGCTCGCCCAGTGCAAGGAGGAGATCACCAAGCTCTACGGCGAGAAATACTCGTCGTGGCACAACTACAAGACCAAGACCAAAGGCGCTCAGGAGGCCCACGAGGCCATCCGCCCGTCGTACATCGAGAACCACACCATCGAGGGCACGCCCGCCGAGAAGAAACTCTACGACCTGATCTGGAAGCGTACGGTCGCTTCGCAGATGGTCTGCGCCGAGTTGGACCGCACGACGGTCGTGATCGACATGTCCGGCTCGTCGCAGCAGTTCGTCGCCACGGGCGAAGTGGTCCGTTTCGACGGTTTCCTGCGTCTCTACTCCGAGTCCACCGACGACGATCAGGCCGCCGAGAGCGGCGAGGGCCTGCTGCCCAAGATGACCGCGGGCGACCGGGTCGTTTCGACCCAGATCACCGCGACGGAGCGCTTCACGCAGGCCCCGGCCCGCTATAACGAGGCGTCGCTGGTCAAGCGGCTCGAAGAGCTGGGCATCGGCCGTCCTTCGACCTACGCCCCGACCATCACCACGATCATCAACCGCGGTTATGTGGTCAAACAGAACAAGGAGGGTCAGAAACGCGGCTACGTCCAGCTCACGCTCACGGGCGACAAACTCACCTCGAAGAACCTCACGGAGAACTTCGGCAAGGAGAAGAACCGCCTTTCGCCCACGGACATCGGCATGGTCGTGAACGACTATCTCGAAACGCAGTTCAAGCCCATCATGGACTACAATTTCACGGCCAACGTCGAGAAGGAGTTCGACCGCGTGGCCGACGGCGACATCACTTGGGACACCATGATCCACGACTTCTACGGACCCTTCCACCAGATGGTCGATACGGCCATCGGCACGCAGACCGACAAGAAGAGTCAGGCCCGCATTCTGGGCAACGACCCCAAAACCGGACATGTCGTCAAGGCCCGCATCGGCCGCTACGGCCCGATGGTCGAGATCGAAGGCAACGAAGGCGAAAAGGGACGCTTCGCGTCGCTCAAGAAGGGCCAGCTGATCGAGTCGATCACGCTCGAAGAGGCGCTGGAGCTTTTCGCCCTGCCCCGCGACCTCGGCGAGCTGGAGGGCGAGCAGCTCTCGGTCGGCATCGGCAAATACGGACCCTACGTGCGCCACGGCAAGTCGTTCGCCTCGCTTCAGAAGGGCGACGACCCCTACACGCTCACCTACGAGCGCGCCGTAGAGGTCGTGCGCGCCCAGCAGGCTGCCGCAGCCGCGGCCAACACCCCGCTGCGCAGCTTCCCCGAAGATCCCGACATGCTGGTCAAGAACGGCC